>Ga0116162_10000232_pt1 | contig 43539 bp, 33 predicted proteins | sample AD_UKC105_MetaG_FD_89875 | JGI IMG/M metagenome (GOLD analysis project Ga0116162, IMG submission 89875) | Active sludge microbial communities of municipal wastewater-treating anaerobic digesters from Hong Kong - AD_UKC105_MetaG | ecosystem: Engineered > Bioreactor > Anaerobic > Digestate...
GAACCAGGCCGTGGTCACGCCCCGGGCCATCCACTTGCTCTGGGCGGCGCGGTAGACCGCGATGTCCCAGGTTCCATTGCCGGAGTAGTCCCGGGGGACGGGGAAGTCGGTGGAGGCCCCGAACCAGGCCCGGGTCAGGCCCCTCACCAACCAGAGCCCGGCCGAGGGCCGGAAGAGGGCGATATCGGAGGTCCCGTCTCCGTTGTAGTCGCCGACGATCGCGCCGCTCGCGGGAACGGTCGGTGAAGCGGTCGGCGCAGGACCGAGCGGAGTGGAAGTGACAGCGGGGGTGGGAGAAGCGGAAGGGGATGGAGAGGGGCTCGGGGCGGGAGTAGGGGTGGAAGTGGGGGTAATCGTTGGGGATGGATTTGGCGTCAAGGTTGAAGTCGGGGATGGGCTGGCATCGAGTCTCAGGGCAACACTCCGGTATTTTGCGGCGGAAACCCAGACGAATCTGGCATTAGGCGCAGGCACGTCGCATTCGCCGAAATAGTTGTAACCCCAACTCGCCACGGAACCGTCCCCCAGCAGGGCCAGGCCATTCTTGCCCCCGGCGGAGATGGCGACCACGCCTTTTATCCTGGGGATATCGCCCTGGCCCCAGTAATCGTCTCCCCATGCTTTGAGGGCGAGTGAAGATTTCAAGCCCAGTCCGAATTCGTAGCCGGCATCGATCGCGATGAAACCGGAATTCGGGGAGGGGAGGTCGCATTGCCCGAACGCATTGCTGCCCCAGGCCACGATCGAACCATCGGACTTCAATCCGGCACTGAAAAAATAACCTCCGTCGATGGCTATGAAACCGGAGTTGGGGTCCGGCACATCGCGTTGTCCCGCGTTGTTCCTTCCCCAGGCCACGACCGAGCCGTCGGATTTCAGGCCCAGGCTATGCCAGCTCCCGGCGGCAACGGCGACGAAATCAGCGTTGGGTGCGGGCACGACGCATTGACTGTAGTGGGGAAAGTTCGACGATCCGGTGAGATTGGTTCCCGCTCCCCAGGCCACGACCGAGCCGTCGGATTTCAGCCCCAGGCTGTGATATTCCCCGGCCGCGACCGCGATAAAGTCCGAGTTGGGCTCGGGGACGTTGCATTGTCCGTAGTAATCCCCCAAAGGGCCGCCGGAGCTGGCCGCGACGATAGTCCCGTCGCTTTTCAGCGCCACGTTGTGATCCCGGCCGGCCGCCACCGCTATGAAGTCATCGTTGGGTTCCGGGAGATTCGCATATAGCCCCCAGGCCACCAGCCTTCCCCTGGCCGGAGTGGCGGTAGGGGGCGGCGTCGTCAGCGTCGGGGTGGAAGAGGGGGTGGGTCGGCCCGACGGGGAAGGCGACGGCGATGGGATGGGAGATGAGGTGGGTCGGCTGGACGGCGAAGGCGTCGCGGAGGGAGGAGGGCTGGGAGAGCGGGTCGGCGCCGGGGTCGGGGACAGGGGTGGGGTTGGCGTGCGGGTTGGACTGGGAGCCCCTTTCAAGCCTAGGCTGTGGTAGTCCCCGGCCGCAAGGGCAACAAAATCAAGGTTGGGAGAGGGAATGGTGCATTGTCCCTCATCGTTGTCTCCCCAGGCCACGATGGACCGGTCGGATTTGAGGCCCAGGCTATGGGCATAGCCGGCCCCGATGGCAACGAACGCGGAGTTGGGATCGGGAACGTTGCCTTGCTCGTAGTAGTTGTCTCCCCAGGCCACGACGGAACCGTCGTTTTTCAGCCCCAGGCTGTGCCAATAACCGGCGGCGATCGCGATGAAGCCGGAGTTGGGTAGGGGCACGCTGCATTGTTCGTAGAAGTTATCCCCCCAAGCGGCAATCGAGCCGTCCGATCTTAAACCAAGGCTGTGGAAGCCGCCGCCCGCTACGGAAACGAAACCGCTGTTGGGAGAGGGGATGGTGCATTGATCGAAGCCGTTATCTCCCCAGGCGACTATCGAGCCGTCGGTCTTTAGCCCCAAGCTGTGAAGTTCGCCTCCTGCCACTTGGACGAAGCCCGAATTGGGAAAGGGGACATCGCATTCCCCCTCCGCGTTGTTGCCCCAGGCGACGACCGAACCGGTCGATTTCAGGCCCAGACTGTGATATCCGCCGGCGGCCACGCCGATGAAATCCGAGTTGGGGGACGGGACGATGCTTTGCCCGTAATCGGGAAAACCTGAATCGGTCTGTCCTGCTCCCCACGCAGAGATGGAACCGTCGGCGTCCAAGCCGAGGCTATGGTAGGCCCCTGCGCCGCAGGAAACGTACGCCGTCGGGGGGGTGGGGACATCGATCTGGGAATAATGGTTGTCGCCCCATGCTACGATGGAACCGGCATCGGATCCCAAGCTGATCCCGGGCCAGAGGACGGACACAGCTACGGCGATGGGCCATCTCACGGCTGTCTCCTTAACAAGAGCTATTTATATACTATACGATAATTATGGATATTGCAAAGACACCGGTATCCGCCCTGGTGCGCTGCCCCATTCACTGTAGGACGTTCGGTATCGGGCCGGATCAGGTATGGAGCGCCTCCAGCACCGCCTCCGGCCGTTTGTCGACGATGCGAAGCAGTGCCTGGGCGGGACCCTCGGGCTCCCGGCGCCCCTGTTCCCAGTTCTGCAGAGTGGATTTACTCACGCCGATCATGAGCGCGAACTGAGATTGGGAGACGCTCAGCCGGCCGCGGATGCGCTTGATGTCGATCGGACGATAGTGGAACTCCCGGGAGGGCTCGGCTTGCCCGCTTCTGATCTTGCCGGCTTCCTCGATGCTCTCGACCAATTCGTTAAAGAGTTCCTTTTTCACAATCCTTTTATACGCCATTGACGTACAATATACAAATATTTTTCTACTTTCCTGCTCTATGCGCATAGATCCAGCCGGATTCCCCTCCTTCCTGTCATAAGACAAGTAGGCAGGCTTAATCAACCCAACCCGTCAGCAAGGAAGGGGAGGGTTCGGGGTCCGGAGAGCGTCGCTGTGTCATTGCAAGGAGTCCCGCGTTTCGCGGGACGACGAAGCAATATCCGGAGCGGTTCGAATACATGGAGATTGCTTCGCTCCGCTCGCAATGACGGATTTACGCTACGCTACGTGTTCTCCGCGCTCTAAACGCTACACGTCAGTTCAGGTGGTGGATGTCGCTGGTCGTTCTGTGAATGATGATGGTTGAGATTAAGCACGGAAAGGCGTAACCTCCACGCATGGGCAAATGGGATAAGTTACTTGATCGGGTTCTGCGCGGCACGAGCGATGCCGGCATTTCATTCGATGATCTTTGCGGGCTGCTTGAGCGCTTGGGGTTTGAAAGGAGAACGCGCGGCAGTCATAACGTGTTCCGACGCCCCGGCGTGGTGGAGAAACCCAACCTACAGCGCGCAGGAAGCAACGCAAAGGTCTATCAAGTGCGCCAAGTCCGTGATATTATATTAAAATATAGGCTTGGAGACGAACTCTAATGGGTAAGTACGAAGTAATCATCTTCTGGAGCGTAGAGGACGAAGCATTCATTGCTGAAGTCCCGGAACTGCCCGGCTGCATGGCGCATGGCGCTACGCAGGAAGAAGCACTGGCCAATGCCCAAACGGCCGAGAATCTCTGGTTGGACACCGCCAAGGAGTTCGGCGATCCCATCCCCGAGCCCAAAGGTCGTCGGCTCGTCTTCGCATAGAATTCACGGAACCGGCCGGATGGAGGCTATCCTGATTTCGTTGCGCTATATTAGGAATGCTCTGGCGACGGGAACCTGAACCTGGCCCCCCCAGTCTGCTCAGACCCAACCGACTTCAAGAAAAGATGGAGAGTTCGGGGGGCGTCGCTGTGTCATTGCGAGGAGTCCCGCGTTTCGCGGGACGACGAAGCAATCTCCGGAGCGGTTCGAATACATGGAGATTGCTTCGCTCCGCTCGCAATGACGGATGTATGCCCTATGCTTCTCACATGGAGGCATGTAGGACATGTAGAGGGAGAAAGCGAGACTGAATGAAGAAAAAGAGAGTCGGGATCTTCTCCTCCATGCCTCCTGAACCCCGAACCCTGAACCCTTATCGCACCTGATTACTCTGATGAGGGAAGAATTCAGGAGTCAGAATTCAGTATTCAGTAGCCCCCGCCGTGGAGCCTGAAGAATTTTGCGCCTGATTACTCTGATTAACTCTGATGGGGCAAGATTTAAATCAGGGACAAATGCCGTCACGTCCTGAACCCCGAACCCTGAACCCTTATCGCACCTGATTACTCTGATTGAGAGCGAAAAGAATCATGGTTTCCATTGTCTGCCGGACGGCATCTTCAGCCCGTCCTTATCTCTTAAAATCCTCTTGTGCTCTTTTGTGCCTTTTGTAGCTAATCCTCTTCCCTTCATGGCAGAATCCGGTCTGAACCCTGAACCCCGAACCCTGAACCCTCTCATCCCCCCCCTCCTACATTTCCTACATGCCTACATGTGAATAAACTAGGGGTTCGTCCCTCCGCTTGGAGCGCTGAATTTGTGGCTGGGCGACTGCGTACGTATGCCGCAGGCGATGCAATGAGGACGGTAAAAAGAAGCGTTTCTTGAGTGCGGGAAATTCTTCTTGTATTCGGCTGGAAACTTTCCCATTATTAAGCGTAAAAGAGGACAATAAAACTCCCATAATCAGCGTAATTATCAGGGGGGCAAGTTATTAAGGTGGACAATAATGAGGACATATGAGAAGACACATTCTTGGCTGGATTTCCGGTTGGATGTCAGCCGGATGGAATACACGACCTGGCTTCTGCTGGGTGAAGCCGTTTCGAAGTCGGAGAACATCGCCGGGGTTCCCCTGGACCCCGACTCCGCCCAAAAACTGCACGCGCTCTATCTCGCCAAGGGAGCGTTGGCGACCACGGCCATAGAAGGAAATACCCTGACCGAGAAAGAGGTGCAGGAGCACCTGGAGGGGCGGCTGAAACTTCCGCCTTCCCGGCGGTACCTGGCGCAGGAAATCGACAATATCGTAGCCGCGTGCAACGAAATCCGCGAAACCGTCATTCGGGGAGATTCCGGTCCGATTACGGTCGACGAGATTAAGAGATACAATCGGCTTGTCCTGGAAGACCTTCCTCTTCAGGAAGGCGTGGTGCCGGGAGGATTCCGGACTCACTCGGTGCTGGTCGGGCACTATCGAGGCGCCCCGGCCGAAGACTGCGAATTCTTGTTGAACCGGTTGTGCGAATGGCTGAACACGCTTTCATTCCCCGCCGGATTGGAGCCGGCCTACTCCATATTGGCGGCGATCGCCGCCCATCTCTACTTCGTCTGGATTCACCCTTTCGGGGATGGAAATGGTCGAACCGCCCGCCTGATCGAATTCCGGTTTCTTCTGCAAGCGGGTTTTCCCACCCCGGCCGCCCATCTCCTGAGCAATTTTTATAACCTGAGTCGAACCGAGTACTATCGCCAGCTCGATCGAGCCGGCCAGTCCGCGGGCAAGATGGACGACTTCATCGCTTATGCCGTTCAAGGGCTGGTCGACCAGTTGAAGGAACAACTCGAAGTCATCCGGGAAATGCAGTGGGAGACGACCTGGCGAAACTACGTATACGAACGTTTCGGGAAGGGCTCGTCGACTCACCAGCGCCGCCGCCAACTGGTCCTGGATTTAGCGAACGTTACCCGCGACGACGGTTGGGTCAAGTGGAGCGATATTCCCGAACTCTCAGCCCGCTTGGCCCAAAAATACTCGAGTAAGACGGCTAAAACACTGTCGAGAGATGTAAACGCCGTCGTCGAAATGGAACTGGTCGAACGCGAAGGACGAAAGGTTCGCGCCAAGAAAGATATGATCCTGGCGTTTCTCCCGGCGCGCGCAGCAGCCGCTAAAGCCGAGATAGCGCCGTCCGGCTCGATACGGAAAAACTCGTAACCTTTCGTTTCCCCCTGAAAAGACCCTCCCAAAAAGACTTGGGGCCGTGCTCACGATACGGTATAAAGCCTTGTGCCTGGAGAGGTGGCAGAGTGGTCGAATGCGGCGGATTGCTAATCCGAATACCATGGTTTTCACAACACCCTCAAAATACCCATAATACGTTCATAACACTAAGAATACCAACGGACTAAGATTCTCATAGGTTCTCAGTAGTTGCCACTGTTTATCGTCGTTTCGGCCAAAGTTGGTCACTATATGGTCACTGGATGGCATAGAAAGACACCTTTCCCGGGGGTGATTTTTCCCTGTGGGGGATGAGCGATTTCAGGGGTTCGTGACCGGCTGATCAGGGGCTATTCCGAGGTGATCCCGGCGGCCCTTACGGCACCGTCACGGTGGCCGATTCCCAGAACGCCCCCATCTTGTAGACGGAGACGGTGTACTCCCCCGGGACCAGGGGGGAGATGTCGCTGAAGACGTTGTAGGGGCAGAGGCAGTAGCAGTAGATGGGGACGTATTCGGTCTCGTAGAGCCGGATCTGCGACCCCTCGACCTGCATCTCCACGTCCACCCTCTCCAGGCAGCAGTTGTACTCGGCGTTGTAGTGCCTGACGGCGACGTGGTTGGTCTCCCAGAAGACTTCCAGGTACTCCGGCTCGTCATCGAGCCGGGTGGGCCCGAGGCAGTCCGAGTTGGACGACTCGACCAGGGGCTCGACGGTGGGCATGACCGAAGGGGTGGGGCTGGGGGTCTTGTAGCCCACCGGGGTGGGGGTGACGCTGGGCGTGGGTGTGGGGGTGATCGGGGTCGAGGTCGGGATGGGGGTGGGGGTACCGGTATAAGGCGTAGGGGAAGGCGACGCCGTCGGCGTGGGAGTCAGGGGCCGGCAGGGGGGGCCTGCCACCGGGAGGTCCCCGTAACCCCCGAAATACGCCCGGCTCAGCCCCCGGACGGCCCAGAGCCCGGAGCTTTCCCTGAAGACGGCCATCCCGGCTTCCCCGGAACCGTCGTAGTCGGCGGGGACGGGCTGGTCGGACGAACCCCCGAAGTAGGCCCGGGTTACACCCCTGACCGCCCAAAGGCCCGAGCCGGGACGGAACAGCCCGATATCGTCGGTCCCGTCGCCGTCGTAGTCCCCCGGGTTCGGCCAGTCGGCGTAACTCCCGAAGTATATCCGGCTCACGCCCCTGACGGCCCAGAGCCCCGATGACGGCCGGAACACGGCGACGTCCTTCCCGGCCTTTCCCCGGTAGTAGGCCGGTACCGGCCGGTCGGACGGGCCCCCGAAATAAACTCGGGTCACTCCCCTGACGGCCCAGAGGCCGGAAGCTTTCCGGAATATCCCCGCCTCGCAGGAACCGTCATGGTCGTAGTCGCCGGGCACGGCGACGTCAGAGGCCCCACCGAAGTAGGCCCGGGTGAGTCCCCTGACCGCCCAGAGGCCCGACCCCGGCCGGAAGATGGCGATATCCGTGGTCCCGTCCCCGTCGTAGTCCCCCGAGGCGGGAGTATCGGAATATGAGCCGAAATAGACTCTGGTCACTCCCCGGACCGCCCAGAGCCCCGGGGAAGACCGGAATACGGCTATGTCCGAGGTCCCGTCGCCGTCGTAATCCCCGGAGTCCAGCACCATAACCGCAGGTGTGGGAGCCGGGGTAGGCGAGGGAGAGGGAGTCGGTGGCGCGTCATAGCCTTCATAACGCTGTATGAATGCCCAATAAGAGTTAGAATTTGTAACTAAAAATTCCAAATTATCTTCATCAATTGCAGCACCTCTAAAGTCATAACTTGTTCCTGGATTAAATTCAAAATAATTAACATTCTCTAAATTTTCGTCGAATGTACAAAAGTTCTTGTCAGAATCACTAATAAGATATACTAATTTATCAACAGAATCAAAAGCTATTTCACAATCCCCACTTCCGATTCCTGCAATAGTTAGACTTCCAGATTCACTTACTAAGATCAAACTTGATAAATCATACTTATTTATTCTGCTGTAAGGTGGAGCTTCTACAGACACCAACCAATTCTCTCCATCAAAAGTAACTCCTTTTGGACCAAGAGGGCCTCCTGGAGTTCCTGGCATTGTTTTTGAATTTACAAAAGCTCCTGTGGCCCCGTTGTATATTTCCAGTTCACAGTCTGTAATATTTGTTGCGGCTAAGTAAGGGATTCCCCCTATGTTTGCAACTCCAAGGCCGAAATATTCATCTCCTGATTCAAGATTAACAACAGCTGTTCCAGGAGCAGCTTCATAATTATTTGCAGGATCAACTTTAAAGATTTGATCATGAGCATCATCTATAAAATAAAGTTTTTTTTCAGTATTATCAAAAGCAGCTCCTGTTGGAACTCTTCCTTCTTCATATGAAAAAGCTTTTTTTGCTATTTGATCTCCTGGTTCTGCTTTTGCACTTTGAGGTGAGAACAACATTCCGGCAGCAAAGTAGACGATCCCATAACCGGCGACAGGATAGAGGGGTCGGGTCAAAGACCTGACGATGTAGGAAAAATCCCGGCCGGGGGTATACTCCAGAGCCGGGCATCGAATCACCTGAATACAGCGTTCAAACAGGGGCATTATCACTCCCTTGTTGTATCGGGATCATACCAGTCCTATCGAGGCTGGGTCAACCAGGGAGGAGGGGACAGCCTTCTAACCTATGGGCAATTTTCCCGGAGGAGGAGCTAACCTGCTATTATTATGGACGCAAAACGGCATTGGGATTTAAACTAGTGGTCGAGATAACACCAGAAGAGACAATGGGTTAGGGCGTGGTTGTCATCTCGGGGAGAACCCCCTAAAAGGCAGTTTTTGGGGTAAAAATGGCCCTTTTTCGGCCGGTTATCTCTAAATTTCAGGGGCTTGTGACCACAAGGTCGATCTTGATCCAGTGGGGGCGTCGCTGAAAATCAGTCTATTGACTGCCTGTCCGGACAAGGAATACAATCAAATCCAGCTATGTTGTTTGCTGGGTTATGGAACGAAAGATCCAGAGGCTCTATGTCAGTCAGTGGCTGTGGGAGAAAAACTGCTATTAAAGTAGTCTGATATTAGGGACATGCTAGGCATAGCAAATATGAAAGTTGCACGAATACTCCATAGAAGCAGGGGAATGCTGTTTGTCGCTAGCTGTTTGTTTATTGGATGTATAAAGACAAGAAATTTTGAAATTTATAATCATACCGGAGAACAGATCAAAATAGAAATCGACGTATTTTTTTCTGAAGATCTGCCGAAGCAGGATATTGAATACAGTAAAATCCCATCTGATTGGATTAAAATAAATAAGCATCGCTATGATGGGGACGATTCTGGACATGTGATTAATGCCTATGGGGAATTTGAGAGTTCTTATTATCATGCCTATGAGCACGTTGTTAAATTTTATATAGAAGGGCAGTTGTTAGGTGAAATTGTACTTAATCACTATAGTGATACAGAAATTTATATCGATATCGATAAGAATGGTAAAATCCAAGCGCATAAGTAATCCCCAAAAGGGGGATGACCGATTTCAGGGGTTCGTGACCGGCTGATCGGTCGAGGATCCGTAGTAAGGAGCCGTCACTGCCCGGGCCAGCCATTTGTGGGTGTCCCTATCCTTCCCGGTTAAGAGATGGCACGGGAAGCCGCCTCAGGTCTATGGAGGTTGGTTATCCGAATAATGCCCGCTTTGTTTTGCCATCAAGCGGCTATTTTGATAACCTTTTTTGTGCAGAAAAAATTAACCTAAGAACACGTTTGCAAGAGGTAATATCGGAGTAGTTGTGGAAAAGGAAAGATCATGAATGGACTGATTCACTTGAGCGACATACATCTGGGCGGCAGGAGTGAGCCATGCAGCCCTTCTTCTATAGTCGCCGCCGTGCGTGGAATGAACGTAGACTTCGATACTCTCACAGTTGCTGTGACGGGCGATATTGCTTACTCAGGGAAGACGGAGGAGTACACCGCTGCAACGGAGTACTTTAGATATCTTCGGGAGGGGCTACAGGGGAAAGTCGCATCGTCAGTCCATATCGTCGTATGCCCCGGAAATCACGACTGCGATTTCCCTGACGATGCTGCGGTAAGGGATCTAGTCATTAAGGATATCCGCGAGCGAGGAGTGCTTCCCGAAAGCGGCAGCATGATGGCCGAATGCACTGTCGTTCAGACAGCTTTCTTTGAGTGGCTACGGCAGATGGAATTATCCCCCGGGGGTACGGAGCCATGCCTTTCATGGACCGTGGTGATTACATGTGGTGATGGTGTCCGAATTGCGTTCCGGTGTCTCAACACGGCATGGATGTCCACTCTCCGGGAAGAACAGGGTCGTTTGTTCTTCCCTACTTCCTCTGTACCTGATATAGCGCACGCTGATGTCCGTGTCACGCTCATGCATCATCCGTATCCCTGGTTCCAGTCCGGCAACGCCAGAGAGCTTCGTCGAGGTCTGGAGGACACCTCTGATCTCGTGCTTAGCGGGCATGAACACGACTACGACGAGTTCGCGAAGGTCAAGAGTACTGATGAACCGACGGGCTATGTTGAAGGCGGTCTCCTAAATAGCGAGGACAAAAAACACTGCGCTTTCAGCGTGGTTCAGATTGATGCGGCGGGATCTTGCTATGCTGTGACACCTTTCTCCTGGTGTAGTGACCATTTTGTGGCAATGACAGCGGAGACCCAATGGCGGCCGTATGTGTGTGCCACCAACGCGGCTGCGCACCAGCAGCGCCTTTCGGATGAAACCAAGGCATTTCTTGACGACCTAGGACTTCAGTTGACACATCGCGCCAAGGAACTCACGTTAGAAGATATCTTTGTTCCTCCGGATCTACGGACTTACGAACACTCTGACAAACCCACCGCCCTGGGAACTGCAGTCGTCCCGTCCCGGCTCACCATCAACACCCTCCTCGATGACAGACATGTCTATGTTCTTGGGGAAGGGCAAAGCGGCAAGACAACGCTTGCCAAGATGCTCTTTCGTCACGCGATCCGTCGTGGACTAACTCCTGTATTCGTCAATGGCTCCGACCTACGCAAGGCTGACGGTCAACAGGCGGCCAAAATAATCGGTGCAGCGGTCGACCGGCACTACATGCACCTCACTAGCGAGGAGTTTTGGCAGACTCCAGTGGAGAGCCGGGTCTTGTTTGTGGATGATTTCGGCGATTCGCCACTCAACTCAACCGGGAAGGCCAAGCTCATCACTTGGCTGAAAGGCAAGTTTGGCCATACATGCCTTTTCGCCGGAGATCTGACCCAGGTAGAGGAATTGGTCGCTGCTCCCGAAGAAGATACTGCGCTGCAAGGGTATAGGCGCTACGAAATTCGGCCATTCGGTCATCTGCTCCGCGATATTCTTATCGAGAAGTGGATTACTCTTGGTCAGGAGCATTTGCTTCAGCCGATCGAACTCCAGCACCAGATTCGGGAGACTGCTCACACCGTGAGCCAAACTCTTGGTCAGAATCTCTTGCCCGCGAATCCCGTTTACATCCTGATCCTCCTTCAGCAGTTGGAGGCGCAGGTACCGCTGGACACCCGTTCTGGCTCCTACGGGTACTTCTACGAAACTGTGCTCACACTGGCTCTTCAACAGTCGTCGCGTTCTGCGGAAGAAGTTGATGCGAAGTACACGTTTCTATCCGAACTGGCGTGGCATCTACACACGCAAGGACGGTACGACATCGATGAAGAGGGGTTGGATCATTTCACTCGCGAACACATAGACAAGTTTGGCCTGAACTGTGAACCATCGAGACTCAAGGAAGGAATTCTCGACTCTCGCCTGCTGCCGATGCGGTACGGGAAGTACCGATTCGTTTATCGATACTTCTTCTACTACTTCGTCGCACGACACATGCGGGACAACTTCGACGAAAGGGATGTTCAGAAGTGCGTTGACGAGGCCGCACGCCAGATTCACCGCGAGGACTTCGCAAACATCCTCATATTCCTCACCTACTTGACGAAGAGCAGACCCGTAATTCAGCGGGTAATCGACGAGGCGAAGTCGCTCTTCCGGGGAGTAAGCCCTTCAGATCTTGCAGATCACGTTGCCTTTATCAGTCGAGTCCAAGATAGTTTGCCTGCAATCGTCTTACCAGACGGAGACCCAAAGAAGCAACGGCGGGCAGTCCTTGAGAAGGTTGACGCAGATGATCGGCAGCGTGTCCAGACCGACGGTGACGAGCCGTCACAGGATGAACGCGACAGAGAGGACGCTGAGTTGAACGAAGTGTTGTTGATCAACCGCGCGATCAAAGCTCTTCAAGTGCTCGGCCAGATCCTCAGAAATTTCACTGGATCCTTGAAGAGCGACATAAAACTAGAGATCACGCAAGAGTGCTTCGATCTTGCGCTTCGCGTATTCAATAGTTTCTGCACCCTGATGGAGCGGCACCTTGATACTACACTCGAAGCGCTCGCCGATTTGTTTGGAAAGAAGTTCGAAGACCTCCCCGAGCGTCAACGTGTCCCTGCTGCCAAGGAGTTCGTCTTTTTCGTTACGGAAATCATGTGCTTGGCAACATTCCGACGGATCTCGTATGCGGTAGGTTCTGAAACATTGGTGAAGACCTATGAAGCGTTGGAAGGTAGTTATGACACGCGAGCGACGCGTTTTGTACAGTTGTGCCTACGACTCGACCATAGCCGGGCTTTCCCAGAGAAACGGATCGATGAGTTGCGCAAGGAAGTGGAAGATGATGTATTCGGACTGACGTTGCTTCGGATGCTGGTCGCCGAGCATTTCTACCTCTTTGATCGCCCCTATAAAGTTCGGCAGTCGGTCTGTCGGAAGCTCGGCATCTCATATCAAAGGACGCTGGGGCACTCAAAGGCTGCGTTGCCGGGAGTGCCAGGTGAGAAATAGAAATCAGGAGGCAAACTGCGCTTCTGTTCCGGCGGGGCGTCTTGGCGCACCCCCCGACAAACCGCCGGAACGGGCCCTCCATTCGGGAGGGATCGCTCAGAGGACCCTTAGGCCTCACGTTGTGCGAACACCCGGACATTCGATATCAATTCAAGATCATCAATCGGCACAATGGAAATGAAATGTTGGTTGGGTCCGAGTGCATCAATAAGTTCGGCATCTCGGCAACTGATGAACTCGGAAATATTCTGGGTTCTGATGAATCTCGCTGTCGGGTAAATCGAGATCGTCGCTTTCTTGTAATGAGGTGAGGAAGCGCCGCCTTGTTAACAAGCTCGTTACGTTGTCTGCAGTGGAAGATAGATTTGATATCGACTCTTTCATTTCTTACGTTCTTGATCGGGATGCGTTTACGCCGAAGCAACTGGCATTACTGTTCTGACTGCTCGATCAACACGAAATCGAATATTCACCAACAGACTTTAAGCTAGTCATTCAGCGAAATAGAGAAAAGGATCAGCTCCGAAAAATGGAGAGATGGAAGATCCGAAAGCTTTGGCCATCTATGTCCACAAGCCAACGCACCTGGGTTCGTAAGAATATCGACTATGAGCCCTAACCCTGCGTTCGCGGCGACCTGCGCGAAAAGCCGCGCAGGCACCTCAACTCCACGTTAGAAAATAACTGAAAAAATAAACACATGCCCAAGTATTTTTCCCCCAAAGCCGGGTGGCTTCCCAGACATGGGAGGCCACCCCTTTTCTTTTTAGGATCCTTTTTTGTCATAAGGCAAGTGGAGGTCAGACCACCAAACCGCCTTATGTCAAAGGAGGGGAATATGAAACCATCCGTCCTCAAGGATGTGCTGGTGACGGCGTTTCAGAACCGGCAGAACATCCTCATCACCGGTGCTCCCGGTATCGGCAAATCCGACCTCACACACCAAGCGGTGATCGCTGCCGATGGAAACCTGATCCTGTCCCACCCCGTTTGTTCCGATCCCACCGGCTTCAAGAAAGAGAGGGCAGGCAAGGGAGGGTTCAGGGTTCATAGTCAGAGGAGCCTCTCTATGTCATTGCGAGTAGCTTTGGCGACGAAGCAATCTGTTGGGCAGTTCAACTATATGAAGATTGCTTTGCTCCGCTCGCACTGACGGATTTACGCTACGCTCCAGGTTCTATGCCCTTTGCTTCTCGCCACAGGGCACAGAGAGTTGGGCGAAGGTTTAAGGCTGGATGAAGATATCGTCCGGGGGACAGTAAAAGCCCCGAGACTTTCCCAATCTGCGTAATCTCAGTTTCTTAATCCGTGTAACCTCTCTACCGGCAAGTAGGTCTGTGAAACTCTTCAGGGGCCGAGGTGGAGGGTTACTGAATCCTGAATACTGTATTCTGAATTCGTCCCCTGAACCCTGGGGCTCGGGTGGTGGGTCTTGCTCTATGCCCTCTGCTCTATGCTCCATGCTTTTTGCACCAGGAAGGGGAAAACGAGCAAAAAATATTGGGGATGGGGCCGCGATACGGTATAAAACCTTGTGCCTGGAGAGGTGGCAGAGTGGTCGAATGCGGCGGATTGCTAATCCGTTGTACCGGGTTTACCGGTACCCAGGGTTCGAATCCCTGCCTCTCCGTCGGCGTCCCGGGGCGAGCGGCCCCGGCGGCGCGGACCGAAAGATGAAACAGTTCGTGCTCGCCCTAATCGGCCTGGGTCTGCTTTCCGGGCTCTTCGCCCTCAGTCTCCTCCTCTTCCGGGCCGGGGCCTCCCCGGCCGGGATCGGGCCGGCGGCGGTGGCGGCCGGCTACCTGGCGGCGGCCGCGGTTCTGGCCGTTTCCCTGGCCCTGTCGCTGCGGGCCGTGGCCGTCTCCCGGCGGGTCTCGTTTCTGCCCGGGCTGAGCCTGCTCCTGGCGGCGGCGGGTTTGGCGGTCCTGGCGGGGATGGTCTGGCTGGGGGCGCTTTACCCGGGGGGGAACTGAGCCGTGTCCGCTTCAATTTTGGGCTTTACTCGTTTTTGCCCGGCCGGTATAACTACACCGCGCGCACCGGCCCCCGGGCCGCACGCGCGGAGAGTTGTGCCTGTAGCTCAATTGGATAGAGCATCTGACTACGGATCAGAAGGTTCGGGGTTCGAGTCCCTGCAGGCACGTTCCTTCCCGGGCCCCCGGACCTTTTCCCGGAGACCGATGCGGTGAACCTGCTCGCCGCCGCCGGGGACGACTACTTCATGGGCCTGGCCCTGGCCGAGGCCGCCCGGGCCGCCGCCGCCGGGGAAGTCCCGATCGGCTGCGTCATCGCCCGGGAGGGGAAAGTGCTGGCCCGGGCCCACAACCAGGTGGAACTGCTCAAGGACGCCACCGCCCACGCGGAGATGATCGCCCTCACCCAGGCCGCGGCCGCCCGCGAGGACTGGCGCCTGGACGGCTGCTGCCTCTTCGTGACCAAGGAACCGTGCCCGATGTGCGCCGGGGCCATGATCAAGGCCCGGGTCTCGCGCCTGGTCTTCGGCGCCCCCGCCCCCCGGGACGGGGCGGCTGGGTCGGTGGTCGATCTCTTCTCCCTGCCCGCCCTGGGCGGCGCGGTCGAGGTCCTGGGGGGAGTGCGGGGCGAGGAGTGCGGGGAATTGCTGAAGGAGTTTTTCCGCGGGGTCCGGGAGGAGAAGGAACGCCCCCGGCCCGGCCCCGGCTCCTGAGAAAAAACTGCTTTGGAGGCCGTCCCATTTACGGTATAAGAAACTCCGGCCCGGCGGGCCGGTCTGCTCGGAGAGGTGCCGGAGCGGTCGAACGGGGCGGTCTCGAAAACCGTTGTACGCTTTGCGTACCCTGGGTTCGAATCCCAGCCTCTCCGCTGAAAGGCCGGGTTATGTCCCCGGCCGGCCTCCCAGGGAGAGGTGCGAGAGTGGTCGATTCGGCGCGACTGGAAATCGCGTGTGCCCCAAAAGGGTACCCAGGGTTCGAATCCCTGCCTCTCCGTTCCCGGGGCCGCTCGGCCCCGTTCCCCGTTTACGATCCGTAAAGGGGGAAGAGAAAGAAGGCGGCGATGGCCAGGTCGGACAGGAAGAAGGCCAGGAAGACGCCGACGGCGATCGCCGTTCGCCATCTCCGTCGCGCCCACGCCGTCAGCCCCCAGGCGAAGAGGATCCCACCCGCGCCGGCTCCGACCAGGAGGTGCCGCCCCTGGGGCGCCGCCCGGGGGCCCAGCCCCCGCGAGAGGTAGAAGCCCAGGACGCTGAACGCCGCGACCGCGGCCAGGACCGCCCATGCCCGCAGGCAGGCACCCCGGGATTCCCGGCGCCGGGCGGCCAGCCGGATCAGCAGGGGGACCTGGCCCGCCAGGGCCAGGAGGCAGGCCCCGGCGAAGACCGCATAGGTCCAGGCCGGCAGCAGCGCCGCCGCCCACCCGGCCTTGAAGAAGAAGGAGCGGAAGACCTCCCGGTTGAACCAGGGGTAGTAGCGCCAGGCCGGGTAGACGCCGCCGCCGCAGGTTTCCCGCAGTTTTTCCCAGGCTTCCCGGACGGCCGCCAGCAGTTTCGCCGCCGCTTCCGGCCGGAACCAGGTCAGAGCCAGGGCGACGGCGGCCGCGGCCAGGAGCGTCCCCGCCCCCCCCGCCAGGCCCCGGAGCCGGCGCCCCGGGCCTTCGACCCCCGCTCCGGCCAAAATACCGGCGAGCGGAGCGGCCGGGAGGAGGAACAGCCCCTTGGGGGAGACCGCCGCCGCCGCCGCCGCCGTCAGCGTCAGGGCGGCGACGGAGAGGAAGGTCGGTCCGGCGAACTGCATCCTCACCGCCGCCAGCAGAAACGCGGCGGCGGCGGCGTCCAGGAGGGGTTCGTAACTGGCCGAGACCCCGATCAGCAGCGCTTGGGGGAGGAGCACGCCCGCGGCGGCGGCGCCGAGGCCGAACCACGGCTCTCCGGGAGCCAGCCGGCGGGCGGCCAGGCAGAGAAGTGCCCCGGTCAGGGAGGTCAGCAGCAGGGAGAAGCCCCTGAGCAGGTAGAGGTCGGCGACGGGGGAAGCCGCTCCGGCGGTCCGAAGCAGGGCGGCGGCGGCCAGGTAGTAGGCGGCGGGGCGTTTCTCCGTCTGGTCGGCCGCGCCGGCCAGGCGCAGGAACTCGATCTCCTCGAAGCGGGAGGGGAGGGGGCAAGGCGTCTCCAGCCCCAGGTTCCTCCAGAACCCGTAGCCGGCCATGGAGCGGATGACCGCCGCCTGGGAGACGGGGGTCCCGGCCAGGCGGCGGACCCGGTCGAGGTGGGTCGGTTCGTCGGGCAGGTTCCAGGGCGGCACCGCGGCCAGGAACAGGCCGCCGGCGGCCAGGACCGCCGCCGCCACCGCTGCTGCCGGCATTTTCAAGGTTCTCTCCCGGGTTCGCGCTTGCGCCGCCCGGAGTATAGCACGGTCCGCCTGCGCCGGTAACGGCGGAGGCCTCCCCCCGCGGCCGCGGGGGGAGGCCTCCCGATCCCTCCGTCCGGACCCCGGTCTCAGAGGGAGTAGGTATAGAGGTAGGTGGCGAAGGGTCCGGCCTCGACGTTGAGGGTCAGGCCCTGGGCGCTGGAGGTATCGCCCGTGACCGACCGGTAGAGGTAGAGCTCGATCTCGTCGCCGACTTCGAGGTCTTCGACGTCGTAACTGATCGCGCTGTAGGAAGACCCGGTCTGCGACCAGGTCCCGCTGTCGGGGGAGCCGTTGACGTAGATCCGGGCGTAGGCCGTGGCCCCGTCGGCGCTCCCGCCCAGGTAGAACTTGACCCGGACGTCGCCGGGCTGCCCGATGGCGAAGGCGGCCACCTCCTGGGCGGAAGTGGACGAGGTGTAGAGTTGGCCCGGGCAGGCGGCGATGGGAACGTCCCCCGCCGAGAACCGGCCGACGATGGTCCCGCCGACCTCGAGGTCGTAGTCGGGCTCCTCCACGCCGATGCCGACGCTGACGTCGGTCGTGACCTGATCGGTCCCGTCGGTCCAGCTGCTGGTCCCGGGAGGTCCCTGTTCGCCCTGGGGTCCCTGATCGCCCTGGATCCCCTGGTCTCCCTGGTCTCCTTTCGGCCCCTGGTCGCCCTGGTCGCCCTTGGGCCCCTGTTCACCCTGGTCGCCCTGGGGTCCGGCGGGGCCGGGATCGCCCTGGGCCCCCGGATCGCCCTGAGGCCCCTGGTCGCCCTGGATCCCCTGGTCGCCCTGGGGCCCCTGTTCTCCTTGAGGTCCGGCCGGCCCCTGATCGCCCTGGATCCCCTGGTCGCCCTGGGGTCCGGCGGGGCCGGTCGCGCCCTGATCGCCCTGGGGCCCTCGGGCGGCGGTGGGCGGAATGACCGTATCGGTGCTGACCCCGAACCAGAACTGGGTGGTGTTCATGACCAGCCACTTCCCCGCCGCGGGGCGGAAAACGCCGATCTCGCTGGTCCCGTCCCCGTTGTAGTCGCCGGGCGCGGCGGTGTCGGTGGAGGTTCCATACGTCACCCGCGTGATGTTGCGGACGAACCATTTTCCGCTGGCCGGCCGGAAAACGGCCACGTCCGGGGTGCCGTCGCCGTCGAAATCGGCGCTCCACCCCGCTCCCGTTCCGCCGGCCAGGGCCAGGGCCGCCGCCAGAGAAACCACGATTCTCATGCTCACCTCCCGGTTACGTTGCTTACCTAAAATTATAGCATATTTACGGTGATTTGTCTTATAAGCGCCTTCTTCTGACAGTCGGAACGTCCCCGTCGGCAGTTTCGGGGTGTTTTCCGGGATCGCTTTTGGTACGATACGGCGTTCGCGCTAGGCGGGGAGCCAGCGGTGCCCTGACCCCCCCGGAAACGGGGGGCGACCTGCAATCCGCTTCAGCAGGGCCGAATTCCCGCCCGAGGGGCCCCTGCCGGGTCCGGGCGAACCGAGCGGAAAGCGTCGACGGCCGGGTCCCGGACGCTTCGGGAACGCCAAACCCGTCAGGTCCGGAAGGAAGCAGCGGTACGCGTCCCCCCGGGGCGGTCCGGATCGGCTCGGCCCGAGCCGACCGCCGGCGAAGCCGGAGCCGGGAACCTCGACGGCGGGTGCGCGAACATATTTCGGACGCGAAGAGGAAGGCGGAAACAGGCATGGCATATCTGGCTCTGGCGCGGAAGTGGAGGCCCCAGCAGTTCGACCAGGTGGTGGGGCAGGAACACGTCTCCCGAACGCTGGTCAACGCCATCGGAAAAGACCGGCTGGCGCACGCCTACCTCTTTACCGGTCCCCGCGGCATCGGCAAGACGACCATCGCCCGGATCTTCGCCAAGAGCATCAACTGCCTGGAGAGCGAAGGGCCCACCGTTTCTCCCTGCGACCGGTGCGCTTCCTGCCGGGACATCATGGACGGGGTCAGTCTCGACGTCCTCGAGATCGACGCCGCCTCCAACCGGGGCATCGACGAGATCCGGGACCTGCGCCAGTCGGCCCAGTTCGCCCCGGCGGTTTCCCGCTACAAAGTCTATATCGTGGACGAGGTCCACATGCTGACCCGCGAAGCCTTCAACGCCCTGCTCAAGATCCTGGAAGAACCCCCCGCCCACGTGATCTTCTGCCTGGCCACCACCGACCCCCAGAAGCTTCCGCCCACGATCATCTCCCGCTGCCAGCGGTTCGACCTGCGCAAGCTGGCGGAGCGGTCGCTGACGGGGAGGCTGCGGGAGATCCTGGAGCGCGACGGGATCGCCTACGAGGATGAAGCGCTGCGGCTGGTGGCCGCCAACGCCGACGGGGGGATGCGCGACGCCGAAAGCATCCTCGACCAGCTTCTGGCCTACTGCGGAGACCGGGTCACCGCCGAGGCGACGCTCGAACTCCTGGGGCTGGTTCCGGCCCGGATCCTGGCCGAGGTGGCCGCCGCCGTCGCTTCCGGGGATATCCGCGCGGTCCTGAGTCAAGCCGCCGAGATTTTCAACCAGGGATGGAGCATCCCGACCTTCACCGCCATGCTCGTCAGCGCCTTCCGCGATCTTCTCGTCTTCAAGGCATCGGGCGACGAAGACGCTCTGGCCGTTCTTCCCGCCGAAAACGCCCGGGAACTGTCGGAACGGTTCCGGCTCCCGCAGCTGGAGTACATTCTCGAGGAGCTGCTGCGTTTTTCCCGGGACGTCCGCTTCACCCTTTCCGAGCGCGTCGCCCTGGAGATGGTCCTGGTGCGCCTGGCCCGGGCCCCGCAACGGATCTACCTGGAAGAACTGGTCGAACGGGTGGAAGCGCTCTGTGCCGGAGGCGCCCCGGAGGAAGACGCCGATCCTCCCGCGGCGGCCGGCGGGAAGGACTTCGGCGGCATCTGGCGGGAGTTCCTGGAAGCCCTGGGGCAGAACCGGCCTCTCCATAAATCCTACCTCCAACTGGCCACGCCCCGGGGCTGCCTCGAGGGCGTGGTGGAAGTGGTCTTCGACCAGACTCACGATTTCCACCGGGAAGCGCTGGAGGAGCCCAAGGTCAAGCAGTTCATGGAAACCCTGCTCGGAGGGAAGCTGGGGGCCCCGGTGCGGCTGAAGTTCACGGTCGAGGAAGCGGCCGCCCGCCAGGAAGCCCCGGCCGGGGCCTCCGGGGGGGCGAAAGCCCCGGGGAAGGGGCCCGACCCCCGCCGCGACCCCGCGGTCAACCGGGTCATCGACCACTTCAAAGGGACCGTGGTCCGGGTCGAGAGCGGGCGGTAACCGAAGGAGACGATCATGGCCGGATACGCGAAAATGCTGAAGCAGGCGGCCCAGATGCAGAAACGGTTGATGGATCTGCAGGGGCGCCTGGACGAACTGAAGGCGGAAGGGACGGCCGGAGGGGGCATGGTCAAGGCGGTGGTGAACGGGAAGAAGGAACTGCTCTCCCTCTCCATCTCCCCGGAAGTGGTCGACCCCGCCGACGTCGCCATGCTCGAAGACATGGTCGTCGCCGCCGTCCGCCAGGCGGCGGCAGAAGTCGAGCGCGTCTCCCGGGATCAGATCTCGGACCTGACCGGGGGAATGAGCCTCCCCGGCCTGGGCATCTAGGGGCGACCCGTGGCCGGATACCCCCCGGAGATGACCGACCTGCTGGAGCGGCTGGGCCGCCTCCCCGGCCTGGGGCCCCGGAGCAGCCAGCGGATAGCCTTCCACCTCCTTCTGCGCCCGGCCGGGGAGACGAAAAAACTGGGGGAGGCCCTCGAAAAGATGAAGGCCTCGGTGCGCTTCTGCGCTTCCTGCGGGAACCTCACCAACCGCCGGACCTGCTCCATCTGCGAGGATCCGGGCCGGGACCACGGCATCATCTGCGTGGTCGAGGAGCCCAAGGACGTGGTCGCTTTCGAAGAGACCGGAAGCTACCGGGGCGGTTACCACGTGCTCATGGGGAAGATTTCCCCCCTGGACGGGGTGGGGCCGGAAGACCTTCGGATCGGCGCGCTGGTGGCCCGGATCCGGAGGCAGTCGCCCCGGGAGGTGATCGTGGCCACCGGCTCCGATCCGGAAGGGGAGACCACGGCTTTTTACCTGGCCCGGGTGCTCAAGCCCCTGGGAGTGAAGGTCACCCGCCTGGCGGCGGGAATCCCCCTGGGCACCGCGATCGATTTCGTCGATCCCGGGACTTTGACCCGGGCCCTGGAGGGCCGCCGGGACCTTTGAGTCCGGGAGGCCGCGGGGCGGAGGGTGTGCGTTGACAAGGCGGCGGCGGGGTACTAGGATTTACTTTCAAAGTATCGCAAGCGGGCGAGTCGCCCCTCGAACGAAAAAGGAGCAGCGATGGCGGAGTTGACGGAAATCAGGTGGCACGGGCGGGGAGGTCAGGGTGCGAAGACGGTCGCGGAGTTCCTCGCCCTGGTCGCCCTCAACGAAGGGAAGTACAGCCAGGGTTTCCCGGAGTACGGGCCGGAGCGGTCCGGCGCTCCGATCAAGGGCTACACCCGGATCAGCGACAGCCCCATCAAGATGCACTCGGCCGTCTACACCCCCCAGGTCGTGCTGGTGCTCGACACCAGCCTGATGGGGGCCGTCGACGTCTGCGAAGGACTGGTCCCGGGGGGCACCGTCATTCTCAACACCCCTCATTCGCCCGAGGAAGTCGTCCGGGAATACCCGGCCCTGGCGGACAAGATCGTCTGGACCCTGGACGCCGACGGGATCGCCCGGGATGAGATCGGCCGGCCCATCCCCAACATGCCCATGCTCGGAGCGTTGGTCCGGGCCACCGGGGCGGTCGAGATGAAGACGGTGGAGGAAAACATCAGGAAAGAATTTTCCGGGAAATTTTCGGAAAAGGTTCTGGAAGGCAACATCCGGGCGGTCCGGCGCGCCGGCGAGGAAGCCCGGAGCAACCGGGCGGCAACAGCTGGGAGTTGAGGCATGAGCGAGGAGAAAAAACCGGGCTGGAAAGAGATTCCGATCGGCGGGGTGATCACCGAAGCCGGCAACGCCATCGAATACAAGACCGGGGATTGGCGTTCGGAACGCCCGGTCGTGGATAAGGCGAAGTGCATCAACTGTCTCCAATGCTGGGTATTCTGCCCCGACGGTTCCATCATGGTCCGCGATGAAGCCATGGCCGGGTTCGATTACGACCATTGCAAGGGGTGCTCGATCTGCGCCCATATCTGCCCGGTCCAGGCGATCGAGATGATCTCGGAAGAACGGGTCTCGGAAATCGAGACCGACGAATGGGGCATCCGCAAGCAATAAATCAGGAAGACGAAATCCGATGAGTACGATCAAAGCACTTACGGGGAACGAAGCCGGGGCCGAGGCCATGCGCCAGATCGACCCGGACGTGGTCCCGGCCTACCCGATCACCCCCCAGACGGAGCTGATGCAGAAGTTTTCCGGCTTCGTCAGCGACGGCAAGGTCACCACCGAAATGATCCTGGTCGAATCCGAGCATTCGGCCATGAGCGCCGCGGTCGGGGCCGCGGCCGCGGGGGCCCGGGTCATGACCGCCACCTCCGCCAACGGGCTGGCCCTGATGTGGGAGGTGGTCTACATCGCCGCGTCCAGCCGCCTGCCCATCGTGATGGCGGTGGTGAACCGGGCGTTGTCGGCCCCGATCAACATTCACTGCGACCACAGCGACACCATGGGGGCCCGCGATTCGGGGTGGATCCAGATCTACGGCGAAAATTCCCAGGAAGTGTACGATAACCTTATCCAGGCGGTGAAGATCGCCGAGGATCCCCGGGTGCTGCTTCCGGTCATGTCCACCCACGACGGGTTCATCATCAGCCACACCATGGAGCGGGTGGAGACGCTGGAAGATTCGCGGGTCAGGAGTTTTGTGGGAGAGCATACCGCCCGGTATCCGCTTCTCGACACCGCCCACCCCGTCACCTACGGCCCCCTCGACCTCCAGGACTATTACTTCGAACACAAGATGCAGCAGGCCCAGGCCGTGATCGAAGCCCGTAAGGTCATCCTGGAGGTGGGGGAGGAGTACGGGAAACTCAGCGGGCGTTCCTACGGGTTTTTCGACGAGTACATGACCGAGGATGCCGAGTACGTCGTGGTCGCCCTGGGATCGGCGGCGGGCACGGCCAAGGCCGCGGTCGACGAGCTGCGGGAACGGGGGGACAAGGTGGGCGTGCTTAAGCTCAGGGTGTTCCGTCCCTTCCCCGCCCGGGAGGTGGCCGAAGCCCTGCGCGGGGCCAAGGCGGTGGCGGTCATGGACCGGTCCGAAAGCTTCAGCGGCAACGGGGGGCCGGTGGCCGCGGAAGTCCGCGCCGCCCTCTACGGCCGCACCGACGTTCCGGTTTCGGACTACGTGTTCGGCCTGGGCGGCCGGGACCTCCGGATCGATCAGGTCCAGGGGATATTCCACGACCTCAAGCGCGGGTCGTATTACCAGCAGGAGGCCCGCCACCTCGGGGTGCGGGAATAACGCGAGGTTGACGAGATGGCACTGACGTTAAAAGAACTTTCGAAAAACCCCGAAATCATCAGTCCCGGCCACCGGGCCTGCGCCGGCTGCGGGAGCATGATCGCCATCCGGCAGGCGCTGATGGCGGTGGATGGGCCGGTGGTTCTCGCCTTCGCCACCGGCTGCATGGAGGTTTCGACCACGATCTATCCCTACACCGCTTTCCGGGTGCCCTACATCCACAACGCCTTCGAGAACGCGGCCGCCACCATCAGCGGGGTGGAGACCGCCTACCGGGCCTTGAAGAAGAAGGGAAAGATCGGCGAGGACGTCAAATTCATCGCCTTCGGCGGCGACGGCGGCACCTACGATATCGGGCTGCAGTCGCTTTCCGGGGCGCTGGAGCGGGGGCACGACTTCCTCTACATCTGCTACAACAACGAAGCCTACATGAACACCGGGATCCAGCGCTCCTCGGCCACCCCGTTCGGGGCCTCGACCACGACCTGCCCCGCCGGGGACGTCGTCCCGGGAAAGAAACAGTTTCCCAAGGATCTGACCGCGATCGTGGCCGCCCACCACATCCCCTACGTCGCCCAGGCCTCGCCCCACAACTGGCGCGATTACATCGCCAAGGTCAAAAAAGCCCTGGATATCCGGGGCCCCAAGTTCATCAACGTTCTCGCCTCCTGTTTCCGGGGTTGGCGCGTGCCCCAGTTCGATTCGGTCGAGATCAACCGGCTGGCGGTGGAAACCTGTTTCTGGCCGTTGTACGAAGTGGACAACGGCCGCTGGCAGCTCAACTACAAGCCCAAGCAGAAGCTCCCCATCGAGGAATGGATCAAGAGCCAGGGCCGGTTCAAGCACCTGCTGCGCCCGGAGAACCGGGAACTGCTGTCGGAGTTCCAGGCCTGGGTCGACGCCCAGTGGGAGCAGCTCCTGGCCAAGACCGGCGACGAGGTGCGCAAGGTCGGCGCCTGAGCCGCGGTTCCGGCCGCGCGCCGGAAGCCCGGGGAAGTTTTATGCAGTACCGCCGTATCCCCGGCACCGGGGAGGAGATTTCGATTCTGGGGTTCGGCTGCATGCGCCTCCCGGTCCGCGGCGGCCGGATCGACGGCCCCCGGGCGGAAGCCATGCTGAAAAGGGCCGTCGAGGCCGGGATCAACTATTTCGACACCGCGGTTCCCTACCATAAGGGGGAAAGCGAGCCTTTCCTGGGCCGCGCCCTGGCCGGGGGGCTGCGGGAAGGGGTCCTGCTGGCGGACAAGCTCTCTCCCTGGCTGGTGGCGGCCCGCGCCGACCTGGAGCCGTACCTGGCCGGCCAGCTGAAGAGACTGCGGACCGACCGGATCGATTATTACCTCCTGCACGCTCTCGACCGCGAGTTCTGGGAGAAGCTCCGGGGGCTGGGGACGATCGAATTTCTGGAGAACGCGCGCCGCCGCGGCCAGATCCGCAACCTCGGGTTTTCCTACCACGGCGACCCCGACACCTTCCGGGAAATCGTCGACGCGTACGGCTGGGACTTCTGCCAGATCCAGTACAACTTCATCGACCGCCGCCTCCAGGCCGGGGAGGCGGGCCTGGAGTACGCCGCTTCCCGGGGGCTGGGGGTGATGATCATGGAGCCGTTGCGGGGCGGGGGGCTGGTTCGGAACCTGCCCCCGGCGGTGGCGGACGCCTGGAAACGGGCTCCGGGGGACCTGAGCCCCGCCCAGCGTTCTCTGCGATGGATCTGGAACCGGCCGGAGGCGACGACGGTCCTGTCGGGGATGAGCGCTCCCGGGCAGCTGGAGGAAAACCTGGCCGCGGCCGCCGCGGCCCCGCTTCCGGGAGAATTGGAGCCGGAGGAAGCGGAACAGGTGGAACGGGTGGCCGCTCTCTACCGGGACCTGGCCCGGACCGGTTGCACCGGTTGCCGGTACTGCCTCCCCTGCCCGGCGGGGGTGGATATTCCCCGCTGCTTCGAACTTCTGGACGGCCTGGCCGTTTTCGGCGGCCTCGGCCGCCACCGCCGGCTGTACCTGCTCGGGCCCGGAGGGATCAACGGGCCGCGTTCCGACGCCGCCCTCTGCACCGGCTGCGGGCTCTGCGAGACCGCCTGCCCCCAGGGGCTTCCCGTCCGGGAACTGCTCCGGGAAGCGGATTCGGTCCTCGGGGGCTGGCGCCTGCGCCTGGGGCGCTTCCCGGCCCGCTTCTGGATGAAGCTCCGCCGGCGTCTGCGCCGTTCCTGACCCCCCGGCGTTCCGCTCAGTCTTCGACGCCCTGTTTATCCATGGCCAGGCGGGCCGAGGTCGAGCGGGTCAGCTCGAAACGGTCGAGGACCTTTTCCTGGAAGGTCTGCATGTAGAGGAAGATCCCCGGGGTGATGAAGAGGGTGACCACCTGGGCGAAGAGCAGGCCGCCGGCGATGACCAGCCCCAGCGGCTGCCGGGAGGAGCCGTCGGCCCCATAGCCCAGGGCGATGGGAAGGGTCCCCATCACCGTGGAGGCGCTGGTCATGAGGATGGGGCGGAACCGGGCCTTGCAGGCTTCGAGGATGGCCTGGAAGGGCTTCATCCCCTTTTCTTCCATGTATTCCTTGGCGAAGTCGACCATCATGATGCCGTTCTTGGAGACGATTCCCAGGAGCATGAAGACCCCGATGTAGGCATAGATCGAGAGTTCCTGGCCGAAGAGGTAGAGGGTGAACAGGCCTCCGAAGGCGGCCGGGGGAAGCGTGGTCAGCACCGTGAAGGGATGGATGTAGCTCTCGTAGAGGATGCCGAGAATGACGTACATGATGAAGACCGCCACCAGCAGGAGGACGGAGAGGCTCTTGACCGCGTCCTCGAACTCCTGGGCTTCGCCCTGGGCCTTCCCCCCCACTTGCGGAGAGAGGATCTCCTTGAGGATCTTGTTCAGGGACTTGGTGGCGTTCCCCAGGACCACGCCCGGAGCCAGGTTGTAGGAGACGGTGGCGGAGTTGAGCCGGCTGTCGTGGGGGACGTTCTGGGGGCCGACCCCGATGCTCCAGTCGGCCACCGAGGCCAGGGGGACCAGTTCGCCCGTGGCCGGCGCCCGGATCTGGACGTTGTGGAGGTCGAGGGGCAGGTCCCGGAACCCGTCCGCCGCCTCGAGCATGATCCAGTACTGCTGGATGTCGGTGAGGTAGGTGGCGGTCTTACCCTTGGCGTAGTAGAGCGCCAGGGCGGTCTCGATGTCGGCGGCGGTGATCCCCAGGGCGGAGGCCCGGTCCCGCCTGAGTTCGACGTTGAGCTGGGGCATGTTCAGCTTGACGCTGTTCTGAATCCCGGAGAACTGTCCGGTTTTCTCCATCTCTTCCACCAGCTTGAACGAGGCCTGGTAGACGTCGTCCTTGTCCTGCCCGGAGAGGACGTAGGAGTACTTGCTGCCGGTGGCCGTGCTCTCCGCGCCCGCGGCCAGGATCAGGGAAGGCATGGGCATGATGTAGACCTGCCCCAGGTTGGAGATCTCCTGCATCTCCCGGGTCAGGACCTGGACCATCTCGATGGTGGTCAGGTCCCGGTCTTCCTTGAGGGTCCCCACCACCATCCCCGTGCTCTGGTCGGCGCCGGGGTTGCTCCCGGTGACGGTGAGGAGCCGTTCGATTTCGGGGTGGGAGTTGATGATGGAGTTGACCCGGTCCTGGAAATAGCGGATCTGGTCGGTCGAGGTCCCCTGGAGGGCGACCATCTGGCCGTAGAAGGTGCCGCTGTCCCCGATGGGCATGAAGCTTTTGGGCAGGGACGAGAAGAAGAACCCGATTCCGACCAGGCAGGCGACCCAGCCCAGGATGGCCAGGTATTTCCGGTGGAGAAACCAGGAGAGCATGGCCCCGTAGCGGTCCACCACCTGCTTGAAGACCCGCTCGACCGTCCGCTCCAGCCAGGGCTTGGATTCCTCGCTCCCGCCCTTGAGTATCCGGGCGCACATCATCGGCGAGAGGGTGAGCGCCATCAGGGTGGACATGGCGATGGCGATGATCACCACCAGGGCGAACTCCTGGAAGTTTTTCCCGATCACCCCCCCCATAAAGACCAGGGGGATGAAGACCGTGATCAGGGCCAGGCTGGTCGAGACCACGGTCCCGCTGATCTCCTCCATGCTGACGATGGCGGCCTCGAGCGGTTTCTTTCCCGCCTGGACGTAGCGGACCGTGTTTTCCAGGACGACGATGGCGTCGTCGACGAGGAAGCCGATGGAGAGGGTCAGGGCCATGAGCGAAAGGTTGTCGAGGCTGAAGCCGACCAGCATCATGACCAGGAAGGTCCCGAAGAGGGTCACCGGCAGGACCATGGAGGGGATCATGGTGTCGGAGAGGCGCCCCAGGAAGAGGAAGATGACCATGATGACGAGAATGAGGGCGATGACGATGGTCTGCTTGACGTCGTCGACCGAAGACTTGATCTGGATGGCGCGGTCGTAGAAGACGTCGACCTCGAGCGAACCGGGGAGGGTGGGCTCGATCTCGTCCAGCAGGTCCCGTATCCGCTGGGAAAGGGCGACGGCGTTGGCGCCCTGGCTCTTGGTGGCGGCGATGCAGATGTAGCCGGGCTTCATCGGTATATCCGGGCCGCCGTACATGACCTGGACCAGGTCGTTCTCCAGGCTGTCGATGGCCTCGCCCACGTCGGCGATCCGGATGGGGGCGCCGTCCTGGTAGGCGATGATCAGGTTCTCGTACTCCTCGGCGGTGGTGAGCTGGCCGTCGGGCTCGATGGAGAAGGTCCGGTGGGGCCCGTTGAGATCGCCCCCGGGGATGGTGACCGTGCTCTGCCCCAGGGCGGAGGAGACGTCGCTGAAGCTCAAACCCAGGGCGTTGAGCTTCTCCGGATCGATTTTGACCCGTACCGCCCGCTGGGCGCCGTAGATATCGACCTTGGAGATGCCCTCCAGCATGTTGATCCGCTGGGCGATCATGGTGTTGCCGTAATCGTAGAGGTCGCCCCCGGTCATGGTGGCGGAGGAGAGCATGATGTAGATGATGGGCTGGTCGGAGGGGTTGGTCTTTTCGTAGGTGGGGGGCTGGGGGAGATCGGTGGGGAGGTCCCCGGTGGCCCGCTGGATGGCGGCCTGGACGTCGGGGGCGATCAGGTCCACGCTCTTGCCCAGTTCGAAGCCGAGGGTGATGCTGGTGGTCCCGGGGGTGTTGGAGGAGATGAGAGTCTCCAGCCCCGGGATCTGCATGCACTGATCCTCGAGCGGCGAGGCGCAGGAGGAAGCCATCAGCTGCGGGCTGGCCCCCGGGTAGCTGACCGAAACGGTCATCACCGGATAGTCGACCGCGGGCAGGTCGCTGACCGGGAGCTGGGTGTAGGCGACGATGCCGAAGAGCACCAGGGTGACCATGACCAGGACGGTCATGATCGGCCTGCGGATGAATTTTTCCGAAAAGCTCATGCTCAAAAACCCTCCGCCGCCGTTGCCGGCTTCACTTCGTCTTCCCGGCGGCGGCCGGGGACGGTTGCGCGCCCTGAGCGCCCTGGTCGTCGATCACTTCGATCGGTCTTCCGTCGCGCAGGCCCAGCTGGCCGGAGGTGACCACGGTTTCGCCCGCCTTGACCCCGTCGAGGACGATTACGCCGTCCTCGATGGTGGGCCCGAGCTTGACCGGGTTGCGCATGCGGGCCTTGTGGTCGCCGTCGACGACGAAGACGTACGGCCCCTTCTGCCCGACCTGGACCGCGTCGCCGGGAACGACCACGGCGTCCTTGACGTTGCCGTAGGTCAGGGTGACCGTGACGTACTGCCCGGGCCAGAGCCGGCTGTCCCGGTTTTCGACGACGCCCCGGAGGTCGAAGCTGGCGTTCGACGGTTCCACGGTGTTGTTGAGAAAGGAGAGGGTTCCGGGATACGAGGCCGTATCCCCCGCCGGCACCAGGGCTAGGGCGAGGGGCCCCTTGGCCAGCTGGGCCGCCAGCTCCTGGAAGTATTTCTCGGAAACCGAGAAATCGACGTAGAGAGGGTCGATCTGCTTGACCGTGACCAGGGTCGGCCCCTGGTCGGCCAGGACCACGTTCCCGGGATCGACCAGGCGTTTCCCCGTCTTCCCCGCCACCGGGGAGATCACGGAGCAGTACTCCCGATTGATCCGGGCTTGATCCAGCTGGGCCGCGGCCAGGTCGCGCTGGGCCTGGGACGCGTCCACCTGGGTCTGCAGGCTGTCGTAGTCCTGCTGGGAGATCAGTTTCTTGGCCAGCAGGCCGCGGTTGCGCTCCAGGGTTATGGTGTCGAGCTTGAGCTGGGCTTCGGCCTGGGCCAGTTGGGCTTGGGCCGACTCCATCTGGGCCTGGTAGATGCCGGTTTCGACGGTAAAGAGGGCGTCACCGGCCTTGACCGTGTCTCCTTCATGGAAATGGACCGCCACCAGCTTTCCGGTGGCCTGGGCGACGATGTCCACGCTGGCCGGAGACACCAGGGTCCCGAAGGTGCTGTAGACCAGGGCCGGAGTTTCCTGTTTGGCCGTGGCCACCGTCACCCGGGCCGGAGGCAGGGACGGGGCGGGCTGCTTTTGGGAACATCCGGCCGCGGCCAGGACGGCCGGGGCCAGGATCGAGCTTACGGCCCTGAATAACCGGACGGTTTTCATCGGTTCTCGAACTCCCCTGTTCACTGGTTCAAAGTCTCGTCTTTATAGCTGGCGACGGTCAGACTGCCGGTGGAATAAGCCAGGCCCGCGATGGCCAGGTGGACGTCTCTCCGGGATGCGACCAGCTTGCTGCGGGCGGTCGAAAGCTGGCTCTGGGCCTGGAGCAGGTCGAGGATGCTGTCCAGCCCCGCCTTGTAGCTGTCGAGGGCGTAGTCGTAGGAGGCTTGCGCCGAGGCGAAGAGGGCCTTGCCCGCCTTGTATTTCTCCACCGCGGTGCCGAAGTTGTTGTAGGCGGTCCAGACGTCGGCGCTGGCCGCCAACTCGGCCTGGCGCAGCCCCTGCAGGGCGCTCTCCAGGTCGGCCTGGGCCGCCAGTTTGGCCGAACGGTCGGAAAAACCGGAGAAGATGTCCCAGTTGATCTGGAGAAAGCCGACCAGGTTCCAGCTCCGGTCGTAGGGTTCGAAATCGCCGTTGTAGCTGTACCAGGTCCCCGCGGCGTTGCCGCCGAGGTTGAGGGTAGGCCAGAGGTCCGAGTCGGCGGCGGAGACCGCCGCGGCCAGGGAACCGACCTGCGCCCGGCGCGCGGCGATATCGGGCCGTTGGGCGATGGCGGCGTCGATCATCTTCCCCACCTCTTCCCGGGGCAGGTCCAGGGGCGGTTCCCCCTGGGGGAGGGCGACGGCCAGGGGGGTATCGGCTTTCACCCCCACCGTTTGGGCGACCGTCCCCAAGGCGTCCTTGACCGTTCCCCGGGAGTCCTCGAGCGCGTAGAGGGCGTTGTAGTAATTCGATTCCGCCTGCAGTTCTTCCAGCTTCGAAGCCAACCCGGCCTGGACACGGTCCCGGGCGGCTTCCAGCGAAGTGCGGGCGTCGTCGAGGTCGGCCTGGGCCGCGGCCTCGGTGGAGACGGCGGCGTCGTAATTGAAGTAGGCCTGTTCGACCGAGAGGAGCAGGTTCTGGAGGGCCTGGTTGAATTGGTAATCGGCGGCCAAAAGCAGCTGCAGGGCCTGGTCGATCCGGGCGCCGCGTCCGCCCAGGTCGAGCAGGAGCCACGTCAGCTGCGCTCCGGGGCCGTAGGTGTACTGGTCGATATCCTGGCCCAGCACGGCGGCGGCCGGGTCCTTGACGGTGTAGTCCTCCCGCTGGTAGGTGCCGTCGGCGCTCACCGTCAGCCAGGGGTACCAGGCGGCGCGGGCTTCCCCGACCGACGCCTCCGCGGCCCGGGCCGAGGCCCAGGCCTGGCGGGTGGAGGGGTTCTGTTTCAAGGCCAGGCCGACCAGGTCCTTCAGCCCCTGCTCGGTCTCGGCCGGCGGGACCTCGGCCGATGAAATCTCCTCCCAGACCGTATCGGCCCCTTCGGGCTCCGGAGGAACCCACTCCGTATCCCACGCGGCCGGAGATTGAGTCGAGCCGCAGCCGATGGCGATCGCCGGCAACAGGCAGGCGGCGATCAGCGCGGCCAGCTCCTTTCTTCCCGAGTACATATCGACGCTCCCGGTTCGGCAGGTTGACGGTTCCGAGCCTTCTCCCGTCGGCGGAGAAGAAACATCAGTTTGAAAGTATACATTCCCGGACGGGAATGCGCCATTCCAATCCCGTTTTTCCCGTGCCGCCCCTTGACAAGCTTCGCCTCCATGGCCGATGATTCCGCCTTACGGGAAACCATCGAAACGGAGAAGAAAAGGCTCATGAAGAACCAGCGCGCCGCCGCCCTGTTGCGGAAGATCGAGGACCGGAAAGCCGTAGTCGGCGTCATCGGTCTCGGTTATGTGGGACTCCCCCTCGCCATCGAATTCGCCCGGGCCGGTTTCCCGGTGGTCGGCTTCGACCTCGACCGGACCAAGGTCGCCAAGATCAACCGGGGGGCGAGTTTCATCAAGCATATTTCCCCCGCCGCGGTTCGGGAGATTTCCGGCCGCCCCGACTGCCGGGCCACCGACGATTTCCGCCTGCTGAAGAAGGCGGACTGCATCCTGATCTGCGTTCCCACCCCCCTGACCAGCCACCGCGAACCCGATCTTTCCTACATCGAATCCACCGCCGCCGCCATTGCCGCCCACCTGCGTCCGGGACAGCTGGTGGTGCTGGAGAGCACCACCTACCCGGGCACCACCCGGGAAGTGGTGCGGCCGCCCCTGGAAGCCGGCGGCCTGAAAGCGGGCGTGGATTTTTTCCTGGCCTTCTCCCCGGAGCGGGAGGATCCCGGCAACCCCGACTTCTCGACCGGTTCCATCCCCAAGGTGGTGGGCGGGGTCGGACGCGAATGCCTGCGCCTGGCCCGGGCCCTCTACGGCGCCATCGTCCCCCGTACCGTCGCCGTTTCCAGCCCCGACGCCGCCGAGGCCACCAAGCTTCTGGAAAACATCTTCCGATCGATCAACATCGCCCTGGTCAACGAGCTGAAAGTCGTCTTCGACCGGATGGGGATCAACATCTGGGAAGTGATCGCCGCCGCCTCGTCCAAGCCCTTCGGCTATATGCCGTTTTTCCCGGGCCCCGGCCTGGGCGGGCACTGCATCCCCATCGACCCCTTCTACCTGACCTGGCGCGCCCACGAGTTCGAGATCCCCACCCGGTTCATCGAACTGGCCGGGGAGATCAACACGGCCATGCCCGAATACGTCGTCGACCGGCTCCTGCACGCCCTCAACGACGAGAGCAAGAGCCTGCGCGGGAGCACCGTTCTCCTTCTGGGGGTGGCCTACAAGCGCGACGTCGACGACATGCGCGAATCTCCCTCCCTGCGGTTGATCGAACTGCTCCTCGAACACGGGGCCAAAGTGCGTTACCACGATCCTTTCGTGGGGACGCTCCCCCCCACCCGCAAGTACCGCTATCGCCTGAAGTCGACGCCCCTGACCGCCGCCCGACTGAAGGCGGCCGACGCCGTCCTCATCGCCACCGACCACAGCTGCGTCGATTACCGGCTGGTGGGGGAAGCCGCGGCGCTGGTGGTCGATACCCGCAACGTCATGGCCCGGGTGGGGAAGGTGAAGGCCCGGGTGGTGCGGGCCTGAATGGCGGCGCCCCTGTACCTCTCCGCGCCGGTCAACGCCCTCCTGCGCGGCCTCTACCGGTCTCCGACCGCGGTAGCGTCCGTGCTGCGGCGCGGTGACTTCGGGCTGGGGACTTTCAACGATCTCGACGGGGAGATGATCGTTCTGGACGGATCGGTCTTCCGGGTCGGTTCCGACGGCGCCGTTTCCCCGGTCGATCCCCGGACCCCGACCCCGTTCGCCTGCGTGACCTTCTTCAGGCCCGATTCCTCCGAAGGTCTCGACGGCCGCGACTTCGCCGAAAGCTTTAACGGCGTTCTCGAGCGGCTGATCCCCTCTCCGAACCTTTTTTACGCTCTTAGGATCGACGGAGATTTCTCCCGGGTGCGCGTCCGGGCGGTCTCCCGGCAGGCCTCGCCGCGCCCCCTGGTCGAGGCCGCGGGGGAGCAGGCGGAGTTCGTCTTCGAGAACGTCTCCGGGACCCTGGCCGGTTTCTTCGCCCCGGACTTCATGCCCGCTCTCAGCCCTCCCGGGTTCCACCTTCATTTCCTCGACGCCGACCGGAAACGGGGAGGGCACCTGCTGGAGGTCGAAGCGCGCGCCGTCACGGTCTCCCTCCAGCACCTTTCCGAGTTGGCGCTGGCGCTGCCCCTGAGCCTCGACTTTCTGACCGCCGACCTCGATGGCGACGACCGCGGCGAACTGGCCCGGGCCGAAGGCCGGGCGTAGCGGCTTCGGGGCTTCAGCCCTTCCCGGCGCGGCGGGGCAGGGCTTCCAGGGCCTCGGCCAGGGAAGCGATGTCGGGGAAGACGGCGTCGGGCTTGACGGCGCCGCCGTCGAGGTCCCCCCGGCCGGTCACCCCGGTCAGGACCAGCACCGAAGCCATCCCCAGCCGTGCGGCCCCGGCGATGTCGGTGTCGAGCCGGTCGCCGAGCATGACCGTCTCCCCCGGCGCCGTCCCCAGGCGCCGCAGGGCTTCCCGGTAGATCGCGGGTTCGGGTTTCCCCACCACCAGGGGGGGGACCCCCGTAGCCGCTTCCAGGGCCTTGAGTTGGGCCCCGCATCCGGGCACGGGGCCCTCGGGGGTGGGGTAGGAAAGGTCGGGGTTGGCCCCGACGAAAAACGCGCCGCGGTGGATGAGAATCGAGGCCCGGGCCAGCTTCTCCCAGGTCAGGGAACGGTCCCACCCCACAACCACGATCTCCGCCTCCTCTTCCGAGAGCGAAAACCCCGCCGCCTCCAGGGCCCGGCTCAGGCCCTCCCCGCCGATGAGAAACACCCTTCCCCCGCGGGGGAACCGTTCGCGGAGGAAGGCGGCCGTGGCCTGGGCCGAAGTCAGCACCCGGTCCGTCCCCGCCTCCACCCCGAACCGCTCCAGTTTGCGGACGTAGGATTCGGGGGTGGAACTGGAGTTGTTGGTGGCGAGGACGAAGGCGATTCCCCGGGCCGCCAGCGCGGAGAAAAAACCGCGCAGGCCCGGCAGCGGCGTATCGCCCAGCCAGAGGACCCCGTCCATATCGACGATCATCCCCCGGGCCCGGGCGAGAAATTCGGCGCCGACGGCTCCGCTCTCCGGTCCGGTCATCGGACGATACCGCCCCCCGCTAAGGGCAGCAGGGGACCGTCTCCTCTCCGCGGCCGATGACCAGGCTTCCCGTGTCCAGGGCCTCGACCGTCAGGCGGTAGTCGTGGCGTCCCTCGGGGGGGCACGGGCCCCGGTAGCCGTTCAGGGCTCCGGCGGGGATGATCGGCGATCCCCGGTAGGGAACGGTTCCTCCCCCGTGTGGGTAGGAGGGCACGTTCAGATCGACGAGCTTGACCCGCAGGTAGGCGGTTCCGGGGGGAACGCCTACGACCTCGATGCGTGGGGAAAAGGAGGTGCAGATGTTGGCTTCGGTCCAGCGGAAGCTCACGGTCAGGGGGGCAACCGCAGGTTCGGCCGCCGCCGCCGGCGCCCCGAGCAGGAAAGCGAGCAGGACCGCCGCGCGCCGGCCGCGTCCGGCGCTCATTCCTCCGGCTCCCGGGTGCCCTTGCGCGCCAGCAGCAGGCAGAAAATCAACGTTCCGAAGAGGAAGGCGGCGGCCAGCCCGGCGAAGATGGCGGTGGCCAGGGGAGCTTCCGCCGGAAGGCAGAGGCGGAAAAGAGCGACCACCACGCCGCCCCCGGCCAGCAGCGCGATCAGTTTCCAGTTCCGGGCGAGGGCGAAGGCGACCACGAAGAGGGCGAGGAAGACCACCGGGGCCACCCAGAGGTAGCGGTCGAAGTCGGTCCCCCCGGCCCCGTACAGGTCCCCCCGGGTGAACTCGTTGAGGAGGTTGGAGAAGATCAGGTACCCCAGGATCAGGGGGGTGATGAACTTGATGCAGAGCTCCCACCACCCCCAGAGCTTGATCTCCGAATATTCGTTGATGAAGTCGCGCAGCCGGTCGGTCTGAAAGAAATAACCGACGATGACGCATTCCAGCAGCCCGACCACGACCAGGCCGTAGTCGTTGGACCAGTGGTCGAAGATGTCCAGCCAGTTGAGGCCGGAGCGGTTGGCGAAGAAGACGATCCCGACCCCGAGCCCGAAAAGGCAGAGCGCGGCGGTGAGCGAGCGGGTGGTCAGGCGCGGGTACCGGTCGCGCAGCCCGCCGACGGCCCCCTCGATCAGGGAAAAGAGGGAATCGATACCCAGGGAGAGAAGCATGACGAAGAAGAGCACCCCGACGATCGGAGGCCAGAGCCAGCCGAACTGCCCCATCTGGGAGACGGCCGTGGGATAGGTGACGAAGACCAGGCCGGGCCCCCCGGCCAGCACCTTGTCGATGGGAACACCGCCCTTCTGCAGGGCCAGAAAACCCAGGACCGAGAAGACGGCGAAGCCGGCGAAGAAACTGGTGGCGCAGTTGGCGAAGCAGGTTATGAAGGCGTTGTTGGAGATATCGCCCCGGCGGGGCAGGTAGCTGGCGTATGCGATCATGACGCCGAAGCCGAGGGTAAGCGAGAAAAATATCTGTCCGTAGGCGGCCAGCCAGGTCGCCGGGTCCTTGAGCGCCTCGAAGTTGGGGGTAAGGTAGTAGATGATCCCGTCGGCGGCCCCGGGGAGGGTGAGGCCGCGGACGACCAGGATGAGAAGGACCACCACCGGGAGGGGGACGGTCAGCATCACCACTTTCCCCACGCGCCTGACCCCCCGGGAGAGGATGAGGTAAACCGAGATCCAGGTGACGGCCAATCCCCCCACCAGGGGCCAGACCAGTTGCCACATCTCCCCGGCCCGGGTGCTGTGGTTGCGGACGACGTCGCTGAAGAACAAGGGTTCGTAGATATCGGAAAACCCCGCCGAAGCCTGGGACCAGGGCATGATCCCGTGGGTGAAGAACCCGGAAAACGAGTAGTAGAGGTATTCGACCGAGTAGGCCATGATGATGGCGTAGTACACGGAGATGACCATCCCGATGCCCAGCGAGAACCACCCCACCCATTCGGTGTGGCGGTTGATCCGGCCCAGGGCGCGCGGCGCCGCTCCCTGCATCATTCTCCCCACCCCGTATTCGAGAATCATCAGCGGCACCCCGGCGGTGAGCAGGGCCACGAAGTAGGGGATGAAGAACGCGCCGCCCCCATGGCGGTAACAGGTCACCGGAAACCGCCAGACGTTGCCCAGGCCGACGGCGCTCCCGATCGCGGCCATGACGAAGGCCGTGCGGCTGTCCCAGCGCTCTCTGATTTCCGCCATCGGCTCCTCCGTTTCCGCCCCCTACGAGGCGTTTTCGGCGATGGGCACCTCCCCGAAGGGGGTGACGATGCAGTTGCGCTTGGCGGTTCCGGCCGGGACCTCGGTCCCGGGCCAGACCAGGACGTTCTCCAGACGGCAGCCGCGGCCGACCCGGGCGCCCGACCCCACCAGGACGGTGGGCCCGATCCGGCTCTCTTCCCCGATGACGCAGTCGTCGCCGAGGTAGACGGGATAATAGAAACTGACTCGGGGCCCGATGGCCGAACGCTTCCCGGCGTGGATCCCCCGGCGGGTGAAATCCTCCCGACCCCGGTAGAAGAAAGAGGGCGATTTGCCCCGCAGGAAATCGCGGTTGGCCTCCCAGTAGGAGCCGATGGTCCCGATCTCCCGCCAGTAGCCGTTGACCGCCATTCCCGCGATCCGCATTCCCTGCTCCAGGGCCTTGCGGTAGCCGTCCTCGACGAGGCAGAGCGCTTTTCTCCCGCCCAGCAGGCCGATGAACGCGGGGGAAAGGTACTGGACCCCGGTAAAAATATAGCCGGGGCCGGGCTGTTCCCCGCCGATGCGGGTGACCATGGCGTAGCGGTCCAGGTACACGGGGGTGTAGGGGGAACTCTGGGGGCGGGGAAGAAGGGCCATGGTCGCCGCCGCTTCCTTGGCCAACTGCACCCGGGCGAGCTTGAGGTAGTCGAAGTCCACCAGCGTGTCGGCGTTGGCGACGAGGACGTCTTCCCCCTTCCACCTGCGGGCGGCGGCCCGGACGCCACCCCCGGTCCCCAGGAGCCGTTTCTCCCGCGAGTACGAGATCGCGATCCCGGCGAAGGACCCGTCCCCGAGCACCTCGGCCACGCTCTCTCCCAGGTGGTGAAGGTTGACGACGATCTCCTTGACTCCCATCTCCCGCAGGTGGGCGATCTGGTAGTAGATGCAGGGCCGGTCTCCGACCGGGAAGAGGGCTTTGGGGTAGAACTCGGATAGGGGCAGAAGGCGGGTTCCTTTCCCGGCGCTCAGCAACATGGCTTTCATGATGTCACACGCTCTCCTCGGCGGCGCCCCGGTGGAGCGGTTCCCAGTTCCGGAAGAGGTCCGAATACCCCCGGAATTCCGCTCGCCCGACGACGATCTCCCGCGCCCATTCCCGGGCACGGTCCAGGTACCGCAGGAAAACCCGGTTCCCGGTCGCCCGGAAGACTTTCCCGTAGGTCCCGGCCGCTTTCAAAAGCCTTTGCAGCGACATAGTATCACAGTCGCGCTCGAACTCGGAGAGCGAAATGCCCCGCAGGAATCGGGGACGAAGGGAGAAATAGCCCTCCAGGACCCGCCGGGAGCGGTCCGGGTTCCGGGAGACGTAAGGGTCGTAGGCCAGGGAGACGGGGTCGTAGGTGTAGGGGCCGGCGCGGCAGTCCTGGAAATCGAGCACCTTCAACTCCTTCCCGACGACCATGAGATTGCGGGAATGGTAGTCGCGGTGACAGAAACAGAACGGTTGCTCGAGCGCGGCCTCCGTCACCCGCGCGAAGAGCTCCCGCCAGGTTTTTTCCGGTCCGCGCGGCGCCACCGTTTCCAGGAACATAAGCAGTTCCCGTTCGAAGATCGCCCCGTCGAAGGGGGGGGAGAAGGCCGGTTCCCCCCGGCCCAGGTTTCCCTGCATCCGCACCAGGATCTCCACGGCCCGGCGGTAGAGTTCCGCGAGGTCCGCCGGTCCCTCCTTCCCGGCGCGGTCCTGCAGGGTTTCCCGTCCGCAGTCCTCCACCAGAACCGCGCCCGCCGCCACGTTCCCTCCGCGAACGGCCGGGACCGGAACTCCGGCCCGGGCGAGCTCTCGGGCAGTCGCCAGGTACAGATCCGCCCCGGCCTCCTCCCCGGGCGGGTAGAGGACGGCCACGGCGGTTCCGCCGCCGGGCGACCGCACCCGGAAGAACGTCCGGGAGGATATGTCTCCGGCCAGGGGTTCCGGCGCCGCTCCGGCCCCCTGCGGTCCGGCCACGGCCGCGATTTGAGCTTGCCGGCGCTCCGCCGCGGACGTCATCGCGGTTCCCGCTGGCAGCGGGGGCAGAAGTGAGCGGTTCTCCCCCCGGTCTTCAGCGTCAGGATGGGGGCGGAACAGGCGGGGCAGGGAAGCCCCCGCCGCTGGTAGACCCGCAACCGGTTCTGAAATCTCCCCAGCCTCCCCTCGCCGTCGACGTACTGCCGGTCGGCGGCGCTGGTCCCCTGATGCGCGATCGCTTCGCGCAGGACCCGGCGCACGGCGCCGTGTAGGGCCCGGACGCGGGCTCCGTCCAGGTTTCCCCCGGGGACGAGAGGATGGATCCGGGCCCGGAACAGCGCTTCGTCCGTGTAGATGTTGCCCAACCCCGCCACCAGGGTCTGGTTCAGGAGCAGGGCCTTGATCGGGGCCGTCCGCCCCGCCAGCGCCCGGGCCAGATTTTCCCGGCTCCAGGTTGGCGAGAGCGGTTCGGGCCCGAGCCGGAAGGGATCGACGGCGGTCCGGCCGGCCGGTTCCGAGTAGACGTACGCCTCTCCGAACTTGCGGGGATCGTTGGCGTAAAGGACGGAGCCGCCCTCCAGGGAAAATCCGATCCGGGCGTGGCGAGGAACCTCCGCGGCCGCGGGGCGCAGCAGCAGCTGGCCGCTCATGCCCAGATGGACGACGAGGATCTCCCCGGAGTCGAGGTCGAAGAGAAGGTATTTGGCCCGGCGCCGGACGTCTTCGATGCGCCGCCCCACCAGGAGACGCTTGAATTCGGCCGGCGAACGCATTCCCCGCAGCCAGCGGCACCCCTTGGGGTCGGGAAAAACCCGGACCCCGAGAATGTCTCGGCCCACGACCCTCGGGAGAAGACAGCGCCGAATAGTCTCGACTTCGGGCAGTTCCGGCATGTATTCCCGGGGAAGCTATTCCCCCAGTTCTGCTTCCAGGTGTTCGGCTTGGCGTCGGGCCTGCCGGGCCTGTTCCCAGTCGCCCAACGCCCGGTAAGCCCGGCTGAGAACGGCGTAGCCGCGGATCTTGTCCCGGGCGTATTTTTCCGGGGTTTTCTCCAGGCCGGAGCTGATGGCCTCCACCGCCCGCAGCGGGTAGCCCTTGGCCAGCAGAATTTCCCCCCGCGCCACCGCCGCCCGGGTGTTCCCCGGGAACATCCTTTCCAGGAGGTCGAGAACGCGCCCGGCTTTGTCCAGGTCGTGTTCGGCGATCAGGGCCTCGGCCAGGGGCATGAACGCCTGGTAGGCGTCGAGGGCGCCGTCGAGCGCCCCGGTCAGAGTCCGGGCGAAGGCGGCCTCCTCCCGTTGCCCCAGCCGGTCGCAGGCGCGGGCGAGAAGCCCGTAGCCGCGGCGCAGCTCCCACCGGTAGAAATAGGGGGTTCCCCGTATCCCCGCCTCCAGCGCCGCGCGGGCAGCTTCCGGATCCGCCTCGGCCAGGGCCAGTTCCCCCCGGGCCAGGTTCACCCGGGAGTTGCCGGGGAACGTAGCGTCCAGGTCAGCGATCAGGGTCCGGGCTTCCTCCGTTTTCCCCGCCGCCAGCTTCAATTCGCAGAGGTTGATCAGGCCGGCGAAAGCGCCCGGTTTCTCCTCCAGAACGGTCCGGAGCTGGCGCTCCGCTTCCGCCCACTTCCCCAACCGGGCGCAGGCCAGGGCCAGCGTGATCCTCAGCTCCTGGTCGGGCCGCTCGAGGGCGAAGGCTTTCTTCAGCCATCGCACCGATTCCCGCCAGTTCCCCGCCTTGAAGTGGAAGCGCCCCAGGTCCCGGGCCCGGCCCTGGGTGACGCCGTAACCCCGAACCAGTTTTTTCAGGGCCCGCAGCGTTCCGGGAACGTCCGAGGTTTCCTTGCAGACGAAGACGATCCGCTCCAGGCTCTGTTCTTTGAAAGCCGCCGTTTCCTCGACCCGGCGGTACATGGCCAGGGCCTTGTGGGCCTGCCCCCGGCGGACATAGTACCGCTCCAGCTTCTCGTAGGCCAGGTAGTGGTCGGGGAAGGCCCGGGTGATGTTTCTCAGGGTCTTCTCGGCCGCCTGGTGGAAACCGGCCTGTTGCTGGGCCCGGGCCAGGTGCTGGAGCAGGCCCAGGTCTCCGGGAATGTTCTCCAGGCCCCGGCGGAGCACGGCGGCCGCCGAGCGGGGGCGTTCGACTTCCCGGAGCAGCCGGGCCATCTCCTTGTAGGCCGAAGCCCGGGAGGGGTGTTCCCGTATCTCCCGGCTCAGATTGCGGATCCGGGGATCGTCGCGGCCGGTCGTCGCGGTCGACGAGGTCATGAGTTTCCTTTCCGCGCCCGGGGCGCATGGCGGGTTCCGGCGGCCGCCGCCTCGCGGCGCGCGGCTTCGGCCTCCTCGCGGCGGCCGTTCTCCCGGTGGATTTCCTCCAGCAGGCGCAAGCCCCGGAGTCGGTCGGCCAGATAGCGGGGATCGCGTTCCGCCGCGGCCCGCCGGGCGAAGTCGGCGGCTTCGGCCGTTCGGCCCAGAAGCTTGAGCGCCTCGGCTTTGCGGGCGCAGCCCAGCGAGTTGTCGGGGAAACGCTCCAGGAGTTCGTCGGCCCCCAGGAGCGCCGTTTCGAACCGTTTCTTGTTCAGAAGTTCTTCGATCAGGGCGGCCATGATCTTGAAATAATCGCCGCCGCGCCGCAGCCTGCGGGCCAGGCGGCGGTAGAGAGCGGGCAGGGGCCCCTTGACCCCGGTTTTCTTCATGGCTTCGGCCATGGTCTCGTAGCCCAGGGCCAGTTCGTCGGTGTAGTAGAAGGGGGTGAGACGGTAATTGGCGCGGGCGGTCTCCAGGGCTTCGGCGGCGCGCCCCCGCTCGAGCATGATCCGGGCACGGTTGAGGTTGACCCGGGAATTCCCGGGCCAGCGGGCGTCCAGTTTTCTCAAGCGTTCTTCCGCCGCCTCCAGGTCTCCGTCCTCGATATCCATCTCCGCCAGCTGCATGTTCCCGCCGTAGTACCCGTGCCGGATCCCGGTCAGGCCGAGGAAGGTCTCCCGGGCCCCGGTTCTGTCCCCCGAGCGCTTCTGGCAGAGCCCGAGCAGAAAGGGGACGTCGGGGTTTTCGGGGCTGAGCCGGGCCGCCTGCCGGTAGAAGGCGATCGCTTCCCGGGGGCGGTCGAGGCGGTCGAGCAGGCGTGCCCGGTCCTTGACCCGGCCGAACTCCGGGCCGAATTCGGCGATCAGGCGCTCCGCCGCGTCCAGGGCGGGCCGCCACTTCCCTTCTTCCTTATAAATCTCGACCAGTTTCTTGAGGGCGCGTTCCCGGAGGGGACTGCCGCCGGGGACCGCCTCGAGCAGGGGGGCGACGGCCGTTCTCCGGCCCTGCTTCTTATAGACCCGGGCCAGGCGCTCGTAGGGGAGGAAACGCACGGCCCCGCGTTTGATCAAGGCCCGCAGTACCCGCGCCGCCTCGGGCAGGCGCCCGGCGTTTTCGTAGACGTGGGCCAGCAGCACTCGGGTCTCCCGGTCGCCCGGGTCCCGGCGCGCCGCCTGTTTGAGAACGGCGACGGCGCCGTCGCAGTTGTCGCGCTTGGCCAGGACCCGGGCCAGCCGCCGGTAGGCGGAAAGTTGCTCGGGGTGTTCTCGGATTTTTTGAAACAGATCCTGTTCTTCGCCGGATTTCAGGTCTAGCTGCGCGGTCATTCCGTGGCCTCAACTGCGGTCTCTTCAGAGAAGAACACCAAGTGTAACCCCCGGAGGGCAATTGTCAACAGTTTCTCAACAGAAATACCCGGGTTTTCCACAATTATCCACAGTTTATCAACGGGATTATCCACAATTCCTACCGGAAGGGTTCACGAAAAACCGGCTCTCTTCCGCCGCTTCGGGCGGCGGAAGAGAGCCGTAGACCCGCGGATTCAACGGGTGAGAGGAAGATCCCCGTTTTGCCCGAAATAGAAGAAGTCGCCGGCGGTATTGGTCCAGAGTCCGGTGGCGGGGCGGAAGATCCCGGGATCTTCGATGCCGTCGCCGTCGTAATCGGCGTTGACCGGCCGGTCCAGGCATTGCCCGAACCAGACCCGGGTGACCCACCGGACCGTCCAGAGCCCGGACGAAGGCCGGAAGACGGCGATCTCCCAGACGCTGTCCCCCTCGTAATCGCCGACGGCGGGCCAGTCCCCCATCCGCCCGAGGTAAGCCCGGGTCAGGTTCCGGACCCGCCAGAGGCCGTTGGAGGGTCTGAAGACGGCGGGGAGGAAGGACCGTTGAGCGGTGAAATGGCCGGGGACGGTGAAATCGTCTTCCTGCCCGAACCAGAAACGGGTCAAACCCCGGACCATCCAGGCCCCGGTGGAGGGGCGGTACACGGCCGGGTCGACCCGGCCGTCGCCGGTATAGTCGACGGGCAGGGGTCGGTCGCCGCTTTGCCCATAGAAAAATCGGGTCAGGTTCCGGATCAGCCAGCGGCCGTTGCGGAAAACCCCGATATCGGTGGTGTAGTCCCCGTCGTAATCGCCGGGCACGGGCCGGTCGGTCCCTTGCCCGTAGTAGACGAAGGTAACCCCGCGCACGGCCCAGAGCCCGAGACCGGGCCGGTAGAGGGCGATGTCGATCACGCCGTCGCCGTTGTAGTCGCTGGACTCCATGACCAGGTAATCGTCCGGGCCCGCGGGCCCGCAGGGGACCGAGGGGGTGACGGAGGCGGTGGGGACCGGAGTGGGGGTGGGGGGCGGGGGCTTGTACCCCTCCGGGGTGGGGGTCGGGGTTTTACCCGGGGTCGCGGTCGGAGAGGGCGTC
>Ga0116162_10000238_pt1 | contig 43261 bp, 34 predicted proteins | sample AD_UKC105_MetaG_FD_89875 | JGI IMG/M metagenome (GOLD analysis project Ga0116162, IMG submission 89875) | Active sludge microbial communities of municipal wastewater-treating anaerobic digesters from Hong Kong - AD_UKC105_MetaG | ecosystem: Engineered > Bioreactor > Anaerobic > Digestate...
CGGAGACATGGACAGCGTGACCGACACCGCGCTGAGAAGCGGCGCGTTGCTGATCGTCCACGCCTACGAAAGAGGCGAAGCGCCGGGCATGGAGCGGCTTAACAGAATGGGGCTCCGGGGCACGGCTGTGCCCACAATCGGCACCAGCGAAGACCTCGCGCTGCTGCTCGCTTTCGAGAAAGGCGCGGAGCTGATCGTCATCGTCGGCAGCCACTTCAGCATCGAGGAATTCCTGTCGAAAAACCGCGGCGGCATGGCGAGCACGTTCCTGACCCGGCTGCGCGTCGGCTCGGTTCTTGTTGACGCGAAGGGCATAAGCAAGTTATACCAGAACAAGGTCCGGCCCATGCTTCTCTTTTATCTCATCGTCGCCGCTCTGTTTCCGGTGGCCGCGATTTTCTTTGTTTCGCCGCTCGGGCCGATAGCAAAACAGTTCGCGAGATTGCTGAGAATCATTTTCAATTTCTGAAGGGGGAATCACTCTGGGACCGCTGGACATAAAATATCACGCAGTATCCATCGCCGCCGTTTTCCTGGCGCTCGGCATAGGTATAATCGTGGGCAGCAGCACGAACTTCTTCGGCATAAGCTCCATCCTGAAGCAGCAGGACGGGGTCATCACCAGGCTGGAGGAGAACTACAAGGAAATCAGGCGTGAAATAAGCGACACGAAACAGGAGCTTAAAAAATCCGAAGAGCACTCAGCCTTCCTCGAAGACAAAGTGGTGCCCCGGCTGATCGCCGGCAAACTGGACGGGCTGAGGCTTGGCGTTATCATGGTCGGGACGTTCGACATGCAGGAAGAAAGCGAAGAGATTCCGCTCACACAGCTCATGGCGGCGGGCGCCTCGATCGGGTTCCGGCTCAGAACCAATCTCGATCAACTCGATGAAATGTCGGGTGGCGACACGGGCAGCTTTGTCCCGCAACTTGGAAAAGAGTTGCTGAACGGCTCGGCTTTCGGCTCGGGATATACCGACGTTTTCATGAAAGAGGGTCTCGTGGTTTCCGGCGGGTTCGAGAAACCGGTTGACGGAATTCTCTTTATACTCTGTGAAGATCTGGACCTGCGGCTGTTCAGGGAGATTCTTATACCGCTCGAAAACCTGATGCGAAAAAACGGCGGCATCGTCACCAACACTTCGTTCGGTGAAAACGAGACGATGTTTCAGGTGCTGAGGTTCACACAGTCGCCGCTGATTAAAAATATCGAAACTCTCGACGGGCAGGTTAAGCTTATAACAAGCCTGACCGAGATATTCAAACAGAAACAGGGGTTGAAAAAAAGCGGTGCTTAATCCTGGAAAGGTAACAATAATCGTTCCGGCTTTCAACGAGGAAGACCGTCTTGGTAAAACGCTCGACGCGCTGATTCACTGCGGGATCGGCGATGAGATAATCGTGATCGACGACGGGTCTTCCGACGATACGGCAAAAATTGCGACCGATCGGAAAGTCAGGCTGCTGCGCAGGCCGCGTAACCGTGGCAAGGGCGCAGCGCTTAACGCAGGGCTCGCGGCTTCGCTCGGCGAAATCATCATGTTCGTCGACGCGGACCTCGGCGACAGCGCATCCAATATCGTCCCGGTCCTCGAAGAAGTCAAAAACGGCAACGCCGATCTGGCTATCGCGTCGTTCTCGACCCCGGGCGGGTTCGGCATGGTGCTCAGGCTGGCAAGAATGGGCGTCAGGCTTCTAAGCGGGTTCAAATCGCAGACCCCGCTTTCCGGCCAGAGGGCGCTGCGCCGCGATGTGCTCCAGTCGGTGTACCCGCTGCGTTCGGATTTCGGCGTCGAAACTGCCATGCTCATTGACGCGGTTCGCGGCGGGTTCAGGGTTTCCGAAGTGCCGGTAAGCCTTTCGCACAGAACAACAGGGCGCAACCTCAGGGGGTTCCTGCACAGGGCAAGACAGGGATTCGACGTCGCCCGTGCGCTCACAAGCGAGATTTTTAAATCTTTTCATAAAAAACCCTCCGGGAACGATGACTGAGCCCGGACGGGTTAACCGCAAGAGGTGACTTCATGACAAAAAAAGCTTACTTATTGGCGACAGCATTAATATTTCTCCTTTCAGCATCCGCGATGGCTTTCGACTCTTCCGACAGCGGCGATGTCGAAAAAATAATTATTTCGATGTCCGACCATGTGATCGACACGACGAAACCGGCGGACTACGACTGGAACTGGGGCGAAAACCTGCTGATGCGCAGCCTTGTCTACTCATACGAAACGACCGGAAAAAAAGAATATTTCGGCTTCGTGCTCAAGTGGCTGGACATTTACTGCATAGGCTCGGGCAGGTATCTGCCGAGCGAGGTCGATGACGTCGCTTCCGGGTTCACCGCGCTTCTCGCTTACGAGAAAACAGGCAGAAAAAGATACCTGACCGGGACAAAGATGGCGGAGGATTTTCTTCTCAGGACAAGCCCGCGGCTCGAAGACGGGACGATTATTCACAACCCGCGAGGCCAGCTCTGGCTGGACACTCTTTACATGATCACGCCGTTCCTCGCCCATCTCGGAAAGGTGAAAGACAACCCGAAGCTGATGGATATGGCGGCGGACCAGATTATGAAAAACATCAATAAAAGCGAGGACCCCGCGACTCATCTTTCATACCACATGTGGGAACCGCGCGACGGCAGCCACTCGCCGCATTTCTGGGCGCGGGGCAATTCCTGGGTCGTAATGGCAACCGTGGAAGTGCTTGAAATTCTCCCGGAGAACCACCCGCTGAGGCAGGATCTTATCGACATGCTCACCCGCAGGTGCCGTGCGCTGGTCGAACTGCAGGACAAATCGGGACTCTGGCACACCATCCTCGACCGCCCGGATTCATATCTCGAAGTATCGGCGTCCGCGATATTCTCATACACGATTCAGCGCGGAGTCGCGCGCGGCTGGCTGCCGCAGGATATGCTCGACCCGGCTGTCCGGGCGCTCGACGCGATCGCGCCGTTCGTGCAGGACGACGGCACGGTGCTCGGTGTTTCAGCGGGCACGGGGCCGGGCGATTTCGAGAATTATCAGAAAGTCCCGACGGGAGAATACACGTGGGGCACGGGCGGCTCGATACTCGCATTCTCCGAACGGCTCATCGCGCTCAGGAATAACAACTGAATCAGGGCCATCGGACAGCGGCCCTGTCGATTTACGGCTTCCTGCGTTCTTTCCGCAGAAGAACCTGCGCCGCAAACATCAAAGAAACGGCAAGTCCGATTGCGGCCACCGGCCAGTATGCGGATTGCATGCCACCCGCCTGAACGGAATCCACCGCCCAGCCCATGAGCGGCGCGAGCAGCATCGCCGAGATGCTCTTCGCCTGGTTTTCGATCGACAGCACGGTCGCGCCCTGTGATTCCGTGCTGTATGTGTCGAACCTGCTTATCAGCACGGGCCGCCACAGATTCTGCATCACATGCAGCGCGACAAAAGTCAGAATTATCAAGGCGTGAATCCCGAACCACATCGACGGCAGCATCAGCGCGAAAATCACCATGACGGCAACCCACATCACCGCGGCAGCCCGGTCCTCGCCGCCCGCGCGCTCGACCAGCCGGTGCGAACGCCTGCTCGCGAACGCCGACAGCAGATACAGCACAAAATACACCGGCCCTACCATCAACGCCGCTTTCTGCGAATCGTCCAGCCCCGCGGCAGTCAGCAGCAGCGCCGCAGCCGGAACCGCCGCCGCCGCAAGCACCGGCTGAAGGTAATCCTTCGCCGAAATGAAAACCCCCTCGAACCCCATCGACTCCAGAATGAGCCGCCTGACATTTTTATTCCTGACGGACTCGAAAAGAGTTTCCTTCAGATGAACGGCAACACGCGCAACCGACAGCCCGCCGCAGTCCCCCTCAAGCTCGCGCGGATACCCGAGGAAATTTATTATCCCGGCGGCGTAAGGAATTATGCACGCATAGAAAACGAGGCTGTACCTGCCCGTCGCCAGCACAAGCGCGGCCGACATCAGGACGGACACCGCCGAGCCGTACTTGCTCCATGAACGGGTGAAGCCATAAACGCGCGTCCGCTCGTTCTCCCTGCCCTGCAACCTCAGCCACGTGAAGATCATCGCCTTGTGGGTTCCGGTGCGGAACGCATCGCCCATCGCGAAAAACAGCATCGCCGCATACAGCAGCGTCACGCCCTCCGCCGCCCCGAACAGAACGAAGCTGACGATATACGCGCAGAACGAAAATATCATGCTGCGCCGCCTGCCCCACGTGTCCGCGACCGCGCCGGAAGGCACCTCGAACACGTTGATCATGATTTCCCGGAACGCGATCAGCAGCCCGATCGAGAGGAATGACAGCCCCTTCTCCCGGAACGCAAGTATAAGGAACGGATCATAGTACTGCTGGTTTTTGAGGAACCCGTATAAACTGAATCGCCTTATCATAAAGCGGCCGGCCCCGTTTTATTCTTTCCATTCGAGCGGAAAAAGAATCCGCACATGCGACAGTTTTTTGAAAGCGTCGTCGACGCGGCCCGTGAACTCGGGCATCCTTATCCACTCGCCGCCGTCGAGCCTGACCTGGACGATAAACGACCCGAGCAGCCGGTCCATGGTTTTTTTCGAAAAATCGTCCCTGTAATGCACCGGCCTGATGAAATACCTGAACAGCGGCGCGACGCCTTCGAGCGACGGATCGGTCACCGACGGCGGGCCGACCACCATCCACTGCGTCAGTGACCGCGCAGTCCACATCTCCGGGCTCATCGCGTGATTGTCCGGGATGATCTGGAAACCGCCTATCTCGCCCGTCGGCGATGTCGACACGCAGATCACGCCGGTGTGGTTCGCCCTTATCCTGCCCGTGCCCGCATACAGCGACCCGCCGAAACGGCCTACGCCGAAAAACGGTTTCAGAACCTGCGCGATTATCTTCGGCTCACTTCCCGCGTACTTCGCCGTGACAAATCCGCCGAACCTGTTCTCGAACACAATCTCGGACGGATACTCTGCGGGCCGTTCCACGACAACGGTGAGCGCGTCGCCGTCCCGCGGCACATAATCATCCGGCAGCGGCGCGGGCGCCGATCCATCGCGTTCGAGCAGCACCGGGCAGCCGATAAACGGGCTTTCCCCGCCGCCGAAGAACGATGTCCCCGCACGCATGTTAGTAACGATCGACGAGTTGCGCGAATAATACGAATTGTAATCCTGAGGCGGCGCGTAAAACTCCTTCGGAAGTATGCTGATCAGAACGCCGCGGTCGGCATTCTGCCTCAGCTTGATATGGACCGCGTTAACGGCGGTCGCAGCAACGCTCCCGGCAGGCGCCCAGCCGCTCGCGGTATAACCGGACGGGTTAACCGCGCCGGCTGCAATCAGCACGCGGCCTATTTTCTCCCAGCCCGCGCCGCCGTCGCGGCTGATATTTATATCGCCGTCTTTTTTATTGTCAAAACGCACCCGGAACAGCTCGATCATCTCCGGTGAGTTTTCCGCCGACACAGCATCGGTCGGCCCCCGCATGTCCGGAAGCACCGCCAGCCCCGGCTCCGCCGAAAGCAGCGCCGCCGCCGTCACAACCGCAAACATTGTCACAAGTATTCTTTTCAATTCGTTTCTCCCGCTATGCTATATCGAAAATCTCGACTTTCATCGTCTCCGTGTCCAGCACCGCAGCGGTAGCCCGCCCGGTCAGCAGCCCGCACGCCTCGCCCGGGTTAAGTATCACAGGCGGCCCCTCCTTCAGCACGATCTCGTGAGTGTGCCCGAACGCGACAATGTCTACTGGCAGCGCGTCCATAACATCCTCCGGCATCGGCTCGTGCAGGATAGCGATCCGCCGCCCCCCCATCTCGATGAACGCCGGCGGCTTGAGCACCCTGCCCGCCTTCGCGTACCAGTCGTTCGTCCACAGCCACTCGCCGTCGTTGTTGCCGAACACCCCCACGCACTCCTCGAACCCCGCCTCGATCATCGGCCCGACCATGAACGGCGCAACCAAATCCCCGCAATGCACGAGCCGCTCCGCGCCCCTCTCTTTGAATGCCTTTATCGCCGATTTCATATTTTCGAGATGATCGTGAGTATCCGAAATAATTCCGATTATCATGTCTGTCGCTCCAGTTCAAATCCCGGCGCGGGCCGGTTTCAAAATGATACCCCAACCCGCACCTTATGACAAACGGCGCGGGGCATCTAAATTGAACCGTTCCCGCCGCTGTGCTATAATCCGAATCGTTATTCTCTTGCCGCTGAAGCCGAATCTTAAGGACAGGTAGCCGTTATGAATATCGCAGTAATAGGGGTCGGGTACGTTGGTCTCGTCACGGGCGCGGTTTTCGCCGAACTGGGAAACACAGTGATATGCGCCGACAGCGACGACTCGAAGATATCTGATCTCAAAAAGCTCAAAATGCCGTTTTACGAGCCGGGACTCGAAGAAATCGTATCGAGAAACGTCGAGGACGGCAGGCTGTTCTTCACAACCGATGCCCGGAACGCCGTTCGTGGTTCGGAAATAATTTTCATAGCAGTCGGCACACCGCCCATGGAGGACGGATCGACCGATCTTTCACATGTGGAATCCGTCGCGCGCATGATCGGCGAGGCGATAAACGAGTACAAGATAGTCGTGAACAAAAGCACCGTACCGGTCGGCACGGGTGATTTCGTGAAGAACATAATTGACGAATGCAAGCCCGTCGATGTCGATGTGGAGGTGGTTTCAAACCCGGAGTTTCTCGCCGAGGGCTCCGCCATAAGCGATGCGCTGTCGCCGGACCGCATAGTGATAGGCGCTCCGAACAAGCGCGTTGCGATGAAGCTGATCGAGCTTTACTCGGTGCTCGAAAAGCCAATGGTCATAACCTCCGTGCGCAGCGCGGAAATGATCAAGTATGCTTCGAACTCCTTTCTGGCGACAAAGGTTTCGTTCATCAACTCGATAGCGAACCTCTGCGAGGCGGTCGGCGCGGACATCGAGGAAGTGACGCGCGGGGTCGGGCTGGACGAGCGGATCGGCGGCAGGTTCCTCAGGGCGGGAATAGGCTACGGCGGCTCATGCTTCCCGAAGGACACGGAATCACTGCTGTACGTTTCGAAAAAATACAACGAGGAAATCACCATCCTGCAGGCGGCGACGGAAGTCAACAGGCTCCAGCCGCTTAGATTCGTAAAAAAAGCCGGGGACGCGATGGGTGATCTCGGCGGCAAAACAATTGCCGTCCTGGGCCTTTCGTTCAAGCCCGGCACGGACGACCTTCGCGAATCCTGCTCACTCGTCATCATCAGAGAGCTGCTCGCGCGCGGCGCGGCAATCCGGGCTTACGACCCGATGGCGATGGAGAAATGCAAAAAGCAGCTCCCGGATATTACCTATTGCTCGGATTCATACGACGCCGCTTCCGGCGCGGATGCGCTGATGGTTCTTACCGAGTGGAACAGGTTCAAACAGCTCAACTTCAACAAACTTAAAGAAGTCATGGCCGGCGGCGCGGTGGTGTTCGACGGCAGGAATATCTACAAACCCGAGCTTGTGAGGCGTGCGGGTTTCAGGTATTACGGCGTGGGCAGAGAACCCGAAATGTGAACCGGGTTTTCATGGCAGCAGGTAAGCGTTATAATAAACAGGTTTCCATCCTGGATTTTCTGTGAGGAATCCGGGGTAATCAAAGAGCTATATCTTGTTCAATTGAATAACAGGAGCGAGGTGACGTTATGTCGAACGATATGACGCGGGAAATCACCCTTGAGTTCGTCAGGGTAACCGAAGCTGCCGCGCTGAAAGCCAGCAGGTGGCTGGGGAAAGGCAACAAGATTGAAGCCGACCGTGCAGCCACGGATGCCATGCGTGGCATGCTGGACCTTGTTAATATCAAAGGCAGGATCGTTATCGGCGAGGGCGAAAAAGATGAAGCGCCGATGCTGTACATCGGAGAGAATGTCGGCGGCGGCGGCATCCACGACGCAAAGGTGGACATTGCGGTCGATCCGCTGGACGGCACGACCCTGACATCGAAAGGGCTGCCCGGGGCGATAGCCGTCATGGCGGCGGGAAACAGGGGTACGTTGCAGTCTTTCCCGAGCTTTTATGTCGATAAGATAGCGGTCGGGCCGGTTGCACGGGGCTGCATCGACATCAACGACACCGTGAAAAACAACCTGAAAAGAGTCGCGAAAGCATACGATTTCAAAATCGGAGAACTCACGGTCGTGATGCTCGACCGCGCGAGGCACGAAGAACTGATTCAAGAGGTCAGGAAAACCGGCGCGCGCGTCAAGCTGATCGGTGACGGCGATGTCGCCGGCGCGATATCCTGCGCGCTGCCCGGAAGCGGGAGCAACATAATGATGGGCATCGGCGGATCGCCGGAAGGCGTGCTCGCCGCGGCGGCCCTGAAATGTCTCGGGGGGGAAATGCAGGTCAGGATATGGCCCCGCGACGACGATGAGCTTAAAAAAGTACATGATCTCGGATATTCCGACAGAGATCTCGAAAAAGTTTACTGCATAGATGACATGTGCAAAGACGAAAGCATTATTTTTTCAGCAACCGGCGTTACCGGCGGCGATTTTCTCGACGCGGTTCTCTACGAGGGCGACACCGCTACAACCCACTCGGTCGTCATGCGGTCGAGAACAAAAACCGTCAGGTACATCAAAGCCGTTCACGCGCTGGAGATAAAGACTGTCCCCTCGCGAAGCGAAAGCCGCGAGGTAAAAATATAACAGCTTGCTTGCCGATTGGATTTATCCGGCCCGCTGAAGTAAAATAGCACAATGATATTGTCTTCTCGCGGACCACATCCAGGCAACACGCGTCCGAGGCCGGGGGTAACTACTATGAGAAAATCATCACTGCTGTTTGTCTGCGCCGTACTTGTTTCACTGGCAATACCTGTCCAGTCAAATGCGGAATCCGATATGGATATATGGAACAAAGCCGTCAAAAAAATCATGGCCGTCAAAGACTACCAGTGCCAGCTTCACGTTTTCATCTGGAACACGCCGGAAGCCATAAAACACAAACCCATGAACAGCGAGGGCAAAGAGAACAAGGAATACTGGTACATATATGACCTGGATATGAAATGGAAAGAACCCGGCTATGTGCATGTAAGAGTTGTGCGCGCCGATAATCCCGGCACCGATCTCGCAACGAAGCAGATCAAGAAAAAGCCCGGCACCCAGATTGTTTTCGGGTATAAAGACGACACTGATATTTACGGAAAATTCCCGAAGACCGGCGATCCCGTAATAGACAAGCAGGTCGAGAAACATATCTTCCACATGCCGGCTTCGGCGTTCGAAGGCACCCGCCCGGAACTCGGGTTCAACAGCAATATCAAAAGTATCACGAACTACCTCTGCCATTATAACAAGGACGGCAAAATAAGCATGGAAGTGACCGCCATGCCCGAGAAACTCAACCTGAATTTCGATCCGGATGAGGGCAGCGTAAAATATGATCTTAAACAGACTTCCAGAAAATATTATAAATTCACGATGATCCCCGACGATCCGAAAAAACACGTCGGAACAACCAGGGAATTCGTTTACATTGACATGGACACCCTGATGCCGATGCAGTTCGAAGTCTACGAGAACGACAGGCTCGTGGTCGTGTTCAATATCGAAGGGCTCGAAACCGACATCGGACTGAGCGATTCGCTCTGGGAAAATTATTTCAAGGGCGCGGCAGTGTTCAGTCCCACGGGCGGTTGAAAAGCGCTGCTTTTCAGGCGGAAAACCTGCAATATACAAAAGTTCCAAATTGACAGCGTGAACCCTCTGTGCTACATTCATTTGCATGGCTGAAGAGGAACATCAGAAAAAAAACGAATTTGAAAAGATGGATCTTGTCGATCACCTCGACGAGCTACGGCGCAGGCTGATCTGGAGCCTGGCATTCATCGCCGCGGGAAGCCTTGCCGGTTGGTGGATCGCGCCGTTTCTTCTCGATGCCATAACTTCGGGCATCGAAGGCTCCCTGCAGTATTTCCGACCGCAGGACGGCTTTATCTGGCGGCTCAAGCTCGCGATGATCGTCGGGGTGATAATCGCCTCGCCGCTGATAATCGTTCAGATCTGGCTTTTCATCAAGCCCGCGCTGACAAAGAGCGAGCGAAGGTTCGCGTTCCCGACGATATTCTCGGCCATAATCCTGTTTTTCGGCGGCTGCGCTTTCGCCACCCTGGTCGTGCCTTACACGCTCAGCTTCCTCGAAAAGTTCGCGGGCGAAGCGGCGAAACCACACTACTCGCTCGACGGCTACATCGGTTTCGTCGGTATGTTCATCCTTGCTTTCGGAATTGTTTTCGAGGTACCGGTCGTGCTTGTCCTGCTGGCGAAACTCGGCATCGTTTCGTATGAAAAACTCGTTCAGAGCCGCAAGTACGCGATTCTCATTTCCATGATAATCGGCTCGCTGCTGACCCCCGCCGACCCGACTTCCATGTTTTTCCTCGCGGTTCCGCTGTACACTCTTTTCGAAGCGAGCCTCGTCATTATCCGATTCATGAAAAAACCCGGAGATTCGTAGAACCCCCGGGTCAATGATTCATCTTCCGTAAAATATTACCAGAATATAATGTAAAGCACAGCCGTCGCGACCACAACCAGCATGCCCCATACCGGGACAAGCTTGCTGCTCTTCAGGTCGATGTCCTGCTGCGGAATAACTTTCGGTTCCTTGAGCGGACTGACCACTGTCACTATCGCGTTCCAGATGCAGAGCACGACGAACGTGATGAACATGTGGTGCAGGAAAGCAACCTGCGGCAGCAGCTTCAGCAGCGCGCCGTATGTCGGTATGCCTATTATCATCGAGCCGATCGCGCCGATCGGCGGAGTCTTCTTGCTGAATATTCCGAAGATGAACGCCGCGACGATTCCCGGTGAAATGAATCCCCAGATCATCTGAATATACTGGAAAACACTCCCGAACGACGCTATCACCGGCGCCCAGAGACAGCCTACGACCACAAACACGGCAGTCGCGATACGACCGATTTTAACGAGCATCTTGGGATTCGCTTCTTTGTTGACATGTGTTTTGTAAATATCGATTGTGAATATGGTTGATGCGGAGTTGAGCATTGAATCGAGCGAGCTCATGACCGCGCCGAACAGCGCCGCGAGCATCGCGCCCCTCAGCCCCGCCGGCATGAGTTTGCTGATCATTATCGGGTACGCCTGGTCCGCCTGCGGTATGATGTCCGCGTAAAGCTCGTATGCCATGATGCCCGGGAACACTATGATTATCGGTATGATCAGCTTGATAGTCGCCGCCAGGAGAATACCTTTCTGCCCTTCCGCGAGACTCTTCGCGCCGAGTGTTCTCTGTGTTATGAACTGGTTCAGGCCCCAGTAGAATATATTCGGTATCCACAACCCGCCGATGAAGATCGCCACCCACGGCATCTCCGGGTGGTTCCACGGCAGAACAGTGTGCAGCTTGTCGCCGGAATTCGCGAAGAAATCGCCTACCCCGCCTACCGCGCCAAACCCGATTATGGTTATCACAACACCGCCTATGAGAAGCGCCGCGCCCTGTATCAGGTCCGACCACACAACGGCTTTCAGGCCGCCGTAAACCGTGTATATGCCGGCCAGGATGCCTATCATCCAGATGCCCTTCGTTATGTTTATATTGAATATCGCGTTGAGCGCGAGCGAACCCGAATAAAGCACGGTTGCCAGAGCCACTATTATGTACGCGAGCATCATCAGCACGGCCATCAGCGTCCGCGCCGCAAGATTGTACCTCAATTCCAGAAATTGCGGGATAGTGTATATTCCCGCCCTGAGAAACCTCGGCAGGAAGAAAATGCCAACGAGTACCAGCGTTACCGCCGCCATCCACTCATAACTCGCGATCGCCAGCCCGAGGTCGAAACCGCGGCCCGCCATCCCGACGAAGTGCTCGGTCGATATGTTCGACGCAATGAGCGAAAAACCTATCAGCCACCATGTCAGCTTGCGGCCCGCCAGGAAGTAACTCTCATCGTTCTCGTCCTTCGTTCGCGACGCATAGAGCGACACGCCTATGACCACCGCGATGAAAAAAACGAATGCTGCAATATCTAACCAGTTAAGTTCCATCTGCCTCCCCTTTCAAACAGACAACTTTAAACGCTTTATTCTATCATGGCTGCGAATCGGGAAAGCCTCAAGAAAAAAATTATTATATTATTTTTTTACGGATTCTATGTAGTAATATCCCGTCTCGTCGATGAACGTCCGGATATCGAACCCCGCGCCCTCGTGCAGAGCTCTCATTTCTTCCTCGCCCGGCATCATGTCGTGGTTCACGACCTCGAAACCCCTGTGCATATTGTTAAGATCATGAGATGAGCTGAAATGCGAAACAATAAGCATCCCGCCGGGTTTGAGCATCCGTTGCAGCGTACACATGGTCGTTTTCTTGTCCCTGAAATGAGGAAAGCACGAAAAACAGATCGCCACGTCAATGCTCTCCGGGTCGATCGGCGCGCTTTTTATATCAGTCGCGAGAAAAACGACATTCGGCGCATCGTGAAGCCTGCGGTTCTCCTCTATCATCTTTTCGGCAAAATCTATCTCGTACAGGATACCCTGCCCGCCGATCAGGGGCTGAATATAAGGAACCAGCACGCCTGTCCCGCACCCGACATCCACCACGCGCTGCCCATCCGACAGCGGAATCATCGAGAACAGCCGCTCGAAATCCTTCTCATGCTTATTCATCTCGCCGGTCACGGGATCCCTGTACCACCTGTCCAGCCACTTCTCCGCGTGCTTGTTGAAAAAAGTTTTCTGCTTCTCGTCATTTGCTTTTCCATCTCTGTCAAACATGGTCACACTCCCTGGATCCTGCTTCTCGAATCACGCCGCTTGGGTGAAAAAATAAAAGACACGGCAAATATCACTGTTGCGCACACCACGACCGAGGCGCCCGACGGCCAGTCGAAAACATATGAAATGTACAGCCCCGACACACACGATCCCACGCCCGAGGCGACAGATATCAAGAAGAACTTTTTTAAATCATAAGTGATCTGCATCGCGGTCGCGGCGGGTTGCACGATCAACGCGAATATGAGCATCCCGCCGACAGTGGAAAGATTCGCGGAAACAACCGCGCCGGTTATAAACAGCAGTGTATAGTATATCATCCGCTCCGGCACCCCCGAAGCGCGCGCCATCGTCCTGTGAAACAGCACCGATTTTATCTCTTTGAAAAACAACAGCACGAACAGCGCCGGCAGAACCGTTACCGCGAGCAGAATGTATATATCTCTATTGCTGATAGTCAACAGGCTGCCCCACATCAGGTTGAGCGCGGTGACTTTCGTGCGGGTCAGGATGCCGAGGCCGAGGAAAGCAAGCCCCATCGTGAACGAAAAAAATATGCCGAGCATGTTCTCCGGCACCATGCCCGAGCGGTCCGACACCGGCCCTATCAGCGCGGCAAGCAGCAGGCAGACTATGAAGCCGGAAATAAAAGGGTCGGCACCGATCAGCATTCCCAGCACCGCGCCGGCGAACGCCGCGTGCGACATCGCTACGCCGATCAGCGGCATCTTCATGAGGATCACGAAAACGGACAGGATCGAGCAGCCCGCCCCGCACAGCAGGCAGGCGATCAATGCCCGCTGTATCGGCAACATGCCTATCACATCAAAAAAATGCTCAATCATAAGAAATAAACCTTCGCCCGTTGCGCTCGAATGTTTCCACCGGGTAGTCGAAAAGCCCGCTCAGCGTCTCGCTCTCCAGCGCGCTGCCCGTATCGCCATCGAACACTACACGTCCCTCGCGCATCAATATCGTTCTGCTCATGTCCCGCGGCAACACGCTGAAATCATGCGTAACGAGCACCAGCGTCAGCCCCATCCGTTCCCTGATATTGCAGACAAGATCGAGCACATCTTTCTGCACCGCGATATCCAGGCTTGCCGTCGGCTCATCGAGCAGTAACAGGTCGGGCTCCTGGATCAGCGCGCGAGCGAGGGATACCTTCTGCCTCTCGCCGCCCGAGAGATGCCCCACCGGCCTGTCTGCCACATGCGACACACGCACAAGCTCCATCAGTTCCCGCGCGCGCCGCTTCTCTCCCGCCCCGGCACGCCGGAACAGCCCCAGCTTCCCGTAACAGCCCGACAGCACAACTTCATAAGCCGTTATCGGAAAAGACGGGTCTATCTCGAACAACTGGGGGATATACCCCACCCTCAGGCGGGATTTCATGCCGTTGGATTTGCATGCGGGAACACCGAAAAGCCGCACCTCGCCCTCGCAACTCTCCAGTCCGGCGATAACGTTCAGCAACGTGGTTTTGCCCGCGCCGTTCGGCCCGAGCACGCCCGCAAACTCGCCGCCGCGAATATTCAGACTCACATTATCCAGTATCCGCGTGCGGCCCCTCACAAGGCTCACGCCGCTCAATTCCAGCAGGTTCTCACACATATCAACGAACTGATTCTATTACTATATTCACATTGTTTTCAATAGTGGCGATATATCCGTCTTCAGAAGGGAAATTTTTGAGCGTAATATGCGGGATCCCAAGCGACTCCGCTATTCCCGAACCGGCATCCGGGCCGGACTGCAGATTGTCGGCGACCAGCACCGCGCCCTTCTTCTTCGCCTCCGTCACACATTCCGCAACAGTCCTGCTCGAAAAAGACTCCGGCCTCCCGTACAGGCATATCGTCTCGAACCCCATCCACTCGAGCTGGTCTTTCTGCATCCGGGCGACCACCGCGACCGCTTTTTCGCAACCGGCTTCACTCAGTCTGTTTTTGAGCGCATCGCCCGCTACGGTAACTTCTCTTTCGAGCTTTCCAAAATTCCGCGCGATGTCATTTGAAAACTCGGGGAACTTTTCCTCAAGCTCGCCCGCGAGGATTCCCGCCCCCTTGATATAATTCCCGGGCAGCATCCAGTTTTCCCCGCTCTCGCTCAGCGCGATCCCCGATCGACCGGCCTCCATTATCCTCTTGCCGATCGGCATGTCTTTGAAATATACCGAGAGTTCGGCGGTTTCCACCTTCTCTATGTCACTCAGCTTCACATCGTAGTGCCCGGGGCACTGGTCGGACGGAAGTATCGTGTAAACCTCAAATTCGCCCTGCGGCAGCAGCGACTCGAGCATGCTGCCGACCAGCGTGTCGGATGCCACAACCAATCTCCCGCGAGACACTCCTTTATCCGGCGCCGAGCAACCCCCGATAAAAAGAATTGCAACCGACACCATTATAAAAAAGCGGCGGGACAACATCCGCGTCCCGCCCGGTGAAGATATGTTTTTACCTCTTTGCGTTCTAAAAATCAACTTTTACTCCTATCGTTACCGCCGTGCCCGACATCGGGTAAAGAGTTCCATCGCGGTAAATATCATAATCCTCGTCAAAAATATTCTCGATTATAAAGAACGACTGCACGTTGGAATCCGCCGGATAATTGAATTTAATATCCCAGACATCGAAACTCGGTATTTGCTGAGTCGAGTTGTCACCCTGGTAGTACTCGCGTACCGCCGTGCCCGTTACAACAGTCCGAAGCCTCATGTATTCATACTTCATTTTCACATCGAGCTTTTCGCCCACCGATCCGGCGGTCATCACGTTGCCGTTCATGTCCGCGCCCGGATCAAGATATGAATAGAACACCGACGCATCGAACGCGTTCGCCGGATCCCATGTAAACCCTGTTTCGAAACCATCTATATCATACTCGTCGAGGTTCTGCCTGATGCACGGGTAGCCCGAGCAATGTTTCGTGGTGATACCGTTTTCGACCTCGGTCTTGAACACACTTGCGGAAAACTCGATGTCTTTCGGTAAAGCCTGATTTATGCCGAATTCATAAGTTGTCGCAATCTCGGGATCGAGGTCCGGGTTCGGCGCATACCAGTAAAGATTCATCAGCGAAGGCGACCTGAAAGCGCGGCTCGCGCTCAGGCTCAGACGGGTTTTTCCCGGAACCGCAAAGTAAACCAGGCCCGCCTGCGGAGCGGTCTCCGTGCCGTAGCTCTCGTCGTCGTGCAGGCGCGCGCCGGCGGAAACCACGAGCCGGTTGCCGTGCCTGTAGTTACCGGTCAGGAAAAACGCATGGTCTTTCCGGCTGTAATCCTTCGCCGGAGCTACCGATTTGCCTTCCTGCCTCCTGAAATCCATGCCCGCCGTGAGATCGAACCTGTCGTAATACTGCGAATACTGCAGGTTCGCGCCGTATGTCCTGTCCTTGCTGTCCCAGCCGTCGGAAAACTTATGAATGCCATGCAGCTTGTAGAGCTTGAGCGACATGTCGGCGTTCTTCCACGCGCCCTGGAGAGTGACATCCTCCGCGCCCCTGTTGTAGTTCGTGAAATCGTTCGGCGTCGGCGCTGTGTCGGGACCCGGCTCTTCCTTGTTCGCGTTGACTTTCTTGCCGAAAACCGTCAGAGAATAACGATCCGTGAGTTTAGTTTTGACCTTCGCGGTGAACGCGCGGGAATCCCACTCGGAATTCTCCCTGTAGCCGTCGCTGTGCTCGCGGTTGAACGTAACATAATAACTGCTGTCGTTCTCGACAAGCCCACCGACCTTGAAGTTCGCGATGTTGGTTCCGAAGCTCCCGCCCGAAAGCTGCATCGAGCCTTCGAGATCCTCGGTGGCCTCTCTCGTCACAATATTTATCACGCCGCCGAGCGCGTCCGATCCATACGCCGCGGACGCTGCGCCTTTGATAACCTCGATCCGCTCGACATTATCAAGCGGGAAAGTGTGCGTTACTCCACAACCGAAAATTCCCATCTTCTCGGGACGCCCGTCCACCGTAAGCCCGATCTGGATAGCATTGCCCCCAATACCTCTTATATTTATGTCCGCCCGCCCGAAACGACCGGTTTTCTCCAACGAAAGACCCGGTATGCCTTCGAGCAGATCCATTATGCTCGTCGCGTTCGACTCTTCAATCTCCTCGCGCGTTATGACCGTTATGTTCTGCGGAACATTCTCCGTTGTCATCCCTCGATCCTTAACAACAATCTGGCCGATGTAATAGACATCATCTGCTGCGGCCTTCTGATCCTGCGTCTCCGAAAACCCGGGCGCCGCAACAATAACCGCAACGACAAAAGAAACGATAAACAACAATTTTTTGAACCTTGAAACAGTCTCCACGGCTCGTGTTACAATATGCATTTTTGTGCCACCCTCCCGTCAAAAAAAATAGACGTGTTACTTATATTTTTTATGTGCTACCAAAATATAGCCGCTTATTTTTTCCGTGTCAATCTTATTTTTCCCTGATTTTTACTCTGCGGGAACGGTAAAATCGAAATCGCCGGACACCAGCCGCGTTCCTTTTTCCGTAACTGTAACAACTCTGAATATGTATCTTCGCCCCGGCTCGAGCCCCTCGATATCCACCCTGTGCTCGACGGAGACCTCCGCCGCGCCGCCCGCGCGGTTCTCGTACACCGGCAGTTTTACCCCGTACTCGACAACCGAGCTGCCCGCCTCGCTCGAAACCCAGGTGACAACCGCGCCTCCCGCACGCGGCCCGGCCTGAATCTCAGAGAGGACCGGGAAATCGACATCCACGTCAGCCGCACCGATGCGCGTAAACTCCGTTTCCACATCGGCGATCACGCGCCTGATGTTCGCGGGATTGCCGGGGGCGGAGCCGCTGCCCAGATCGCCCTCTATCTCATCGGCAAGCGCCGCGAGCTTCCGCAGGTTCATCTCGATTATCCGCGCGTCGCTCTCCGCTCCGCCGCGTTTCCACACCCCGAACCGCCAGGTGGTATCAGTCAAATGTTTCCACACGCTCGTGCAATACCTGAACTTTCTCAACTGCGTTTCGAGCTGGTCGTACTTATCACCAAGCGCTGCTTTGAGCGATCGAACATCATTCAGCGACTTTTCCGCGAGCTGTTCCGCCTCGCTGTTTTCCTGCCACAGTTCGAGCATGGTCTGCTGGGTCGGGTTGCTGAGGTCGTCGTATACATACTTGAAATCAGGATCATAATCCGCCGTACTCCTGCGGTCGAGCAGCGATGCCACCCTGCCCGTCTTCGGCAGCCCGCTGCCCTTCTCCAGCGACCAGAACCCTTTCGTGTAATACATTTTTCTGCCCGCGTCGAACGTTCGCCCGAGCGCCTTTATAAGCAGTTCCGATTCCGGTGTGCCCGGTTCGAGACCATAAAAGCTTTTCACCCACTGCTTCCAGATGTCGCCGTCTTTTACGCCGGGGTCTTCGAGCATCCTGCTGTACGCGAACGCGTTAATCTCGTTGGGCGTCCCGAACACATCGCTCGACCCGCGCTCGACCCGCGCGACCGAGCCCACCACCGTGCCTTTCGTCAGCCAGAAATCGACCCTCCGGCGCAGGTAGTCCACAAGCTGGAACGGTATCATGCTCTGGCCCCAGTACTCGCAGCCGAGATCGAACTCGATCACCTGCGGGCGGCCCGCCACGTTTCCGATCAGCGAATTGTTCGGGTAGTACGGCTGCCAGTCCGCCGGCACATCCTTGGTCATGACGGTGAACTCGACGTTCCTCGCGGTCCGGATAGCCTCGCCGACGATTTCGAGTTCGTCGGGCGTGTGTATGAAAGTCCTGACATAAAGTTTTTTGCCGAGCGACGCCATCTCCGCGCCGACCTGCTCGATGATTATCCGCACGCGATCCGCGTGGCTCATGCTCCCGCAGCACGGGCACATCAACCCCCAGGGGTCCGGGTGCGAACTGCCGAACATTATCACCACTCCATCCACCGACGGCACCGCCTCCAGCGCCTTGCGGTAAACCGCGCGGCGTTTTTTCCAGAACTTTTTTCCCGCCTTCTTAGACGGATCGACGCATTCGACCATGTTGTCGGTGTTGTACTCATGCGACCATACAAACGTCTCTATTCCCAGTTCGTCCGCGCGCCGCGACGCGCTGTCCACGAGCTCCCGCGTCGCCGGGTTATCGACTATCGCGTTTATGTGCATGATTATCGCGTGGGTGAACTCTATATGGTTGATCCCGTATTCGGGCGCGAGATCGATCAGCCGGTTGACGTGATCCGGGTCATTGTCCAGAATCTCCCAGCCGCGCACCTGGAACTGCTGCGCCGCCGCCGCTGTCGAAACGGCTGTCAGCAACATGATAACTATCAACCTGAACGCTCTCATATCTCCACCTCTCGATTACAGAATCACTTCCAAAAAGAACATGCGGCGGGTTTTGACGCCCACCGCATGGATGTTTTTCAGTTTACGCAAGCGCGCGGGCGCTCCCCATTAATGGAAGAAGCCCGGCAGCCACATCGTTATCGGCGCGACATAAGTACACAGCAGCAGGATTCCCACCATCGCTATGTAAAACGGCCACAACGAGCGTGTCATTTTCTCGATGCTTATTTTCCCGATCGCGCACCCGACAAACAGAGTGCTTCCGACCGGCGGCGTGCAGAGCCCGATCCCGAGATTGAGCAGCAGCACGATCCCGAAATGCACGGGGTCCATGCCGACGCTCACCGCGACCGGAAGAAGAACCGGCGTGACGATCAGGATCAGCGGGGCCATGTCCATGATGCAGCCGAGGACCAGCAGCATAACGTTGATCATCAGGAGAATGACGAACTTGTTGGTCGAGATCCCGGTGAGCAGCGCGGTGACCTTTTCAGGCACGCCGAGATATGCGAGCAGGAACCCGAAGGTCGAAGCCGTCGCTATCAGCAGCATGACCATCGAGATGGTTTTCACCGAATTGAGCAGAATCTTGCCGAACGTTTTGATACCGATTTCGCGGTAGATCAGGAACGTAACAAGGAACGCATAGACGACGGCGATGGCTGATGACTCGGTCGCGGTCGCGAATCCGAAGATGACCGCGCCGACGATTATGACGGCTGTGATGAGTCCCCAGAACGCATCGAGCGAAACCCTGACGGCCTCGCGCAGGCTGACCGCCTGTTCCTTGGGATAGTTGCGTTTCACGGCGATGATGAACGAGACGACCATCAGGCTCAGGCCGATCAGGATGCCCGGTATCACGCCGCCGAGGAACAGCTTGCCGATCGAGACCGCGCCGCCCGCCGCGAGCGCGTAGATGATCGCGTTGTGGCTCGGCGGTATGACGATTCCCTGCGTCGAACCGGCGATCGTAACGCCGACCGAGAACCCGGTGTCATAACCTTTTTTCTTCATCATCGGGATGAGGATCGATCCGATCGAAGCCGTGTCCGCAACCGATGAGCCGGAGATTCCGCCGAAGAACATGCTGGCCATTATGTTGACCATCGCCAGTCCGCCGCGGATCCGGCCCACTATGAGGTTAGCGAAATTGATCAGCCTCATCGCGATCCCGCCGTCGGCCATGATCTGGCCCGCGAGGATAAAGAACGGTATCGCAAGCAGGGCGAACGAATCCATCCCGTCCGCCATTTTAAGGACAACCGCCATCGGTTCAAGACCGAGATAGCAGATTGTCAGAAACGAGGATATTCCAAGCGAAAAAGCGATCGGAAGTCTCGCGAGCAGCAGAACAAAAAAACTGCCTATCAGAACAAGTGTTGCAATGCTTTCAGTACCCATCAGTTGATCGCCACCCCCTCGCCCGAAGCATCTTCAGCGAACTCCGTGAAATCATACGTCCCGGCCATCAGGTCGATTATGTGCCTCAAGCTGTGCAGGAAAATGAAAATGCCCGCCACCGGGATCGCGAAGTACGTGTAACCCACGGGTATGCCCGTCGCGGGATTGATCTCGCCGTGCGCCATGACGAACGAGTAAAGCCTGAAGCCCGCCACCACCATCACGATCGAGAAACAGCATATCAGCGCGTATGACAGCCTGAAAAAGAACTGTTTCAGGCCGTCCGGCATGATGCGCACGAGGAACTCGACTGCGAGGTGCGACTTGTCGCGCACGCCCAGCCCGGCCCCCAGCATCCCGAACCACACCACCAGAATCATCGAAATTTCCTCCGACCATGACGGCGTGACTTTTAAAATCACCCTCGTCAGAACCTGCCAGCTTATTATCAGAACGATAGACGTCAGCAGCAGGCCGGTCACAAACTCGACGATTTTCGAAAAGATATTCAGTATTCCATCATATATTTTCATGTCATTTCACCGCCTGAATCTCGGCGATCAGGTCACCGAGCTGAGATGCGTACTTATCGTAGATCGGCTGAGCGGCCTTGATGAACGGCCCCTTGTCGGGCGTGTTGATCTTGCAGCCCGCCTCTTCCACGATCCGCATGGCTTCCAGTTCCTGTTCCCGCCAGAGTTGTTTCTGGAACTCCTCGGACTCCTTCGCGGCGCTTGCGATGATCGCGCGTTCCTCGTCCGAAAACGTGTCCCAGACCTTTTTGCTGAACAGCACAATCTCGGGTATGCGCGAGTGTCCGTCGAGCGAATAGAACTTCGCCACCTCGTAATGCCCGGTGGTCTTGTAGCTCGGCGGGTTGTTCTCCGCGCCATCTATGACCCCCGTCTGGATCGCGCTGTAAACCTCTTCGAACGCCATCGGTGTCGCGCTCGCTCCCATCGCGTTCACGAGGTCGATCATAACCGGGTTTTTCTGGACCCTGACCTTCAGGCCGTTGAGGTCTTCCGGCGAATTGATCGCGCGATGCTTGTTGTAAAAACTTCGCGCGCCGGAATCGTAATACGCGACCGTCACCAGACCCACCTTTTCCAGTTCCCTGCCCAGTCTCTGCCCGATCTCCCCGTCGAGAACCTTCCACTCGTGGTCCCAGTCGCGGAAGATATACGGCAGGCTGAACACTCCCATGTTCGGCGAAAAACTCGCCATCGGCGAGCATGATACTCTGTTGATGTCGATAATGCCCATCTGGGTCAGCTCGATCGTTTCCTTCTCGGACCCGAGCTGCGCGCTGTGAAACACCTTGATCTCTATCGCGCCGTTCGTCTCGCTCTCCACAAGTTCCTTTATCTTGTAAAGACCCCTTGTCGTAGGATACGTCGCGTTATGGTCGTCCGACGCGACAAGAATCCTTTTTTCGACATGGGGCGCGAGCGAAAACGAAACAGTCAATACAGCCAGCAGCAAAAAAACAATGACTTCTATAATTCTAAACGGTGATTTCATGCTCCCTCCCCCCCCGAAGTTGAATCATTATATCAATCCATTGTTTTAATTTCAAATTCACTTCTCTTATCTTTCATATACCATTTTATTCTTCGGGCAAAATACGGGCCTCTCGATTTCAGGGCATTCCTTGCACCGGGGCTTACAATCGATGCCGCGCCCCATCCCGCGAGCCTCAGCGCGGAGCCCGCAACGTTCAGCGCCGCGACCGCCGGAAGCGCCGAGCGGCCGAAATGTTTTTCATAATACCTGTCCATCGAAGAATAAAACCGGTCGAAACGGTCATGCCCCAGCTCGCCCTCGCTGCCGCCGCCATAGTGCAGAACCTCCGCCTGCGGAACAAAGCAAACCTTCCAGCCCGCCGCCCTGAACCTCGCGCACCAGTCATGGTCCTCGAAGTACATGAAGAAATCCTCATCGAGCGGCCCGACCCGCCGCACCGCCTCCGCCCGCGCGATCAGGCATGCGCCGGAGAGCGACGGCACCTCGCGCATACTGTCGTGCGCCCACTTCTTGTAGCCGCCGGTAACCCGGTTCCCCGGCAGAATCGAACTGATAAAAAAAGCGTCGAAAAAAAGCACGCCCGGCGTGGGTGTCCTGAAACACGACTGCTGCAATGTTCCGTCCGGGTTGAGCAGCCTCGGGCCGGCCAGCCCCGCGCCGGGATTATCACGCATGAACCGCACCAGCGCTTCCAGCGCGCCCGGCTTCACCTCGGTATCGTTGTTCAGCAGCAGAACAAACTCGCCCGCAGCTCGCCGCAAAACCCTGTTGTGGTTTGCCGCGAACCCCGCCCGACTCTCGTTCTCCATCAGCGTCACCCGCGGGAACTCTTTCCTCACAAATTCCGCGCTGCCGTCCTCCGAGCAGTTGTCAACCACAAAAACCTCGCACTCCATGCCGCCGGCAGCCGCGAACACCGAGCCGATGCACTTTTCGAGAAACTGACGTCCGTTGTGGTTGACTATCGATACAGTAAGATCCATCGCCGGAACACTACTTTTTATTTTTCTGGATTGTAACCTGTCTGCTGATTTTCAATTTTGTTTTTTCGACGAACTCGGGCGTGAGGCCATGATCCGCAAACACACGTTTTTTTTCGCTGTCCTGTTTCTGGTAGAGGCGGACCGCCCGCGCTGCAACCTGCGGCGTGCCCTTGCTCATCCATTCCTTCATCCGGCGCGCTATCACGCCATCGTCCAGTTCGCCGTCCCTCACCCTGTCGAACAGGTCCTTGCGCCGGAACCATCTCATTGCCCGCCACCCGCCATCCGCGCCCTGACCTGTGTTTTTAGAGTCTCGACCCGAACCCTGTCATCGGGATCTTTCACCGCCGCCAGATACCTGTCGAGCAATTTAAGCGTAAGCGCCGGGTCTCTTTCGTTCCTGAACAAAAACTCGGCGTAATTGCGATAAATCTCCGGGTAATACGCGGCACCCGAAAGCCCGGACTCGTAAGCGTCCACAGCTTCATCAGGAAGCTCTTTAGCCTCCAGGCTGTCTGCCAGCCGGTTGTACAATATCGCTTTCTTGCGAGGCGTCTCCCCCGCGCCCTCGTCCAGCGCCTTCCTGAATTCTATAATCGCCTCGTCGTGCCTTTTAAGCTGCTGGTTGAGAAACGCGACAGTCGCCCGGATCTCGCCCTCGTCCAGCGTTTTATGCCTGAGTTCGAGATACGTCGTAAGAAGACTCACCGCAAGCTCGGCATCGCCTTTCACATAAGCGCTGTATATACCGTAATCGAGATAAGCATCGGGCAGCATCGGGTTCAGATCCAGCGCGCGCTCATAATTCTCCTCCGCCTTCGAGAACAACCCGATTTTTTCGTAACAGATACCAAGTATATTATGAACCGCCGCGTTTTTGATCCCGAGCCGGACTGCTGCTTCAAGTTGCTCAATAGCGTCATTCCATCTCTCGTTGTGCCAGTATGTCTTTCCAAGATTCACCCTGAACACAGACAGGTCCGGCGAAAGCTTCACGGCTTCCTCCATGAAACTCAATGCCGTGTCTTTCAGCCCCAGCTTGCCGTAGATAAACGACAGGTTGCTGTAAACCGCCACCGTGTCCACGCTGATCTCGACGTTCTCCGGGTCGATCGCGAGCGCCGTTTCATACTGCTCGCGCGCGGCCTCAAAATCGCCGACCGCAAGAAAAATCGCCCCGAGCTGTGTCCGCAGAAACCGCGACTCCGGGTTGAACTCCTCCGCCCGCTTCAGATATTCCCTGCCCTTTTCCCACTCGCCTTTCTCGATGTAATGTTCGCCGTGCATGACGAGGTACTTTGACACAACGGTTTTCTCGATCCGGTCGTAACTCTGCTTATCAGGATCTATCCCGGTCATGTCTATCCTGTCCCACGGGTCCCTTTTCCATATCTTTTCAATCAGCGGGTCGAGCTGGTAGAGCAACCCGTTGACCCTCGCCGTGATCTTTTCCGGCGCTCGAATGCTGAGCCGTTTCGTGAAATATATTTCCCTCTGCCTGCTCGTGTGCTCCAGCACAAACGACTGCAGGTCTTCCACGCTTCCCATATCGCTTACCTGGAACCCGAGCCTGTTCATCGCGAAAACGGTTTCCCTGAGATCGCCCTGCCGTCCCATGATACCAATATCACGCCTGAATCCATTCACCAGCCTCATGTTGGAAACCGGGAACGACTCCGTCTCCAGCGAAGAGAAAAGCACCGAGTCCCTGTCCATGAACTTGAGCATGTTCCGTGCATACGCAGGTGCAAGGTTATTCTCCGATTTATCCGTCGTATCAGTGTTCATCACCGCACTGTACGCAACAAGCGCCGCGATTATGCCGAACACCGCCTGCCACGGAAGCTTCAGCCCGCGAACCCACTTCATCACGACATCCGCGCCCAGCCCCAGCACAACGGCTACCAGGCCCATGGATGAAATATGAAACACTTTTATCACATACGAGGACCGAGGCCCGTAGAGAAAATTCAGAAGCAGTATGAACCCCGCAAACAGCGTAACCCACAGAACACCGAGCAACGCCCCCCTGCCTTTCAGCTTCAACACGGCGAACAGCCCGAACGGCAGCAGCAGCAGCAGCCATGGCGTCCGCTCCCGGCTCAACCGCCAGCCGTAATCCTTAACAAACGTGAGCTTCTCGGAAAAAGCCACAACAGGCGCCCCGGTTCGCCGGTCTACGCCTTTCACATGTTTAATAAAACCCTGCGCCGTCACCTGGTCATCCCAGTTTATCGCCGGAACCGCCGCAGACCTCGCGGGCAGGTAGAACATCACTGAAAAGCAAACAAGCCCCACGAATACCGCTATAGCAGCGGGCAAAAAAAGCGCGGCCAGTTTTTTTCTGTATATCCAGATTATATAAACCGCGTAAACCGGCGATATAAGCGCCATGGTGTAATGGTTGAAAATACCCGTCGCAACAACAAAAGCCAGCGCGATCAACCTGCGTAAATCACGCCGAGATCCATCTATCGTCCAGATAATATTCAGCGACAGCATCAGGAAAAAGAGGTTCAGGGCATAAACCTCCATGGAAGTCGTCTGTTCCCAGAACAGGCGGGAAGTCGCAAGCATTCCCGCGCCCAGAAGCGACGGCGCCCACCACCCGGTAGCCCGCGCCAGCAGCAGGAAAGCAAGCGCGACAGCGCCCGCGCCGGCGAATGCCGACACAAGGTTGACCGCAAACCCGGCCGTTCCCGGCGCAAGAAAAGAAAATAGCTTTCCAAGCAGCAACACAAGCGGGTAGCCCGGGGCATGCACGACGCCCAGCACATACGAACCTGCTATGAATTCGGGATTGTCGTCGAAAGTGAAATCAGGTACTGCTGTTGCGATATAAAGAACCAGGGCCGCGAGAAAAACCGCCGCCGTCCAACCGCCCCAGCGCGCGGCGCCGGTTTTGAACTCAACTGTTTTTCCCGTTGCCGGCATCAAGTTTCCTGTTATTTTCCGGAACCCAGATTTTTAATCACGCACTCTATATCCTCGGCCGCGAACAGCGCCTCGCCCCGCCATGCATGCAACACATTGCCGTCGGCACCCACCAAAAACATCGACGGCACTCCCCTGACCATATATGCCTCCCTGATCTTTCCGCCGTAATCCAGGGTGATCGGGAAAGTCGCCTGTTGCTGCCTTACAATCTGCTCGGTTACCGAAACATATTTCATGATATCCTCGTGGTCTTTCTCAGGCAGCCCCACAACACCAATAGGTTTAATATTGTATTTCTGCGCGAGCGTCCGGTTAAAATACTCCACCCTCGGCAACTCGGCACGGCAATGCGGGCATGTCGGCCCCCAGAACATCAACAATATCCCGGAAAATCCTTTGTAAAAGCTCGGTGACTGCTCATTTCCATCAAGGTCCAGCAATTTAAACTCCGGCGCGGGCTTTCCAATCAAATCTTTGTAATCCGCCGGAATACTCAGATGCGCAAACTCGCACGGCGGTACCTCCTTGCCCTCCGCCACCATTGTGAACATGTCAAGAAAAGTTATGTTATGCATTTTCTGCTTCACAAGAAACGAACCCGCCCCGCGCAGCTTGCCTTTCGCATCTATCAGCGCGTAAAACGGTATTCCGCCCATCCGGAAATTAGTTCCGGTCTTATTGCTCTTATCAAACACCGCACGCGCTTTAACTCCATTGTCCGCAAGCAGCTTTTCGTTCTCAGCGTTTTTCTTCTTGCCCTGGTTTCGCGTTACCGCGAGTATTGTCATGGCAACATCCTTCGCGGCTATCTCCGTCTCGAGCTCCTTGATCTGGTCCATGCACAACTTGCAGCTTTCATCCCAGAACGCGATCGTCAGAGGTTTGCCCGCGTACCGGCTCATATCCACAAGGTTCCCGCTCGAATCCTCGACAACCACTTCCGGCGCATCCATTCCCAGGCTCAGTATTTTCAACTTCGCTGAAATATCCGTAACTTCATCTTCAGTTGCCGCAGGCTGCTCCGATGCAACCGCCTGATTTGCCCCGGGCTGCGACTCCGCTTTCGCCACCACTTCGGCGGCCTGTTCCTTCTCCGCAGCCGTGGTGTCCTTGCTGTTCGCGCAGTTGATCGGAACCGTTACGAACAACATTATTGCAAGAAAAAGCTGTATTATCCTTTTTGATCGCTCGATAAACATGGTATTAACAAAAACCCCCGTCGATGTTTAACCTTTATAGTGTGTACCATTGCTTACAGAATCTCAACCCGGCTTCCCGGACGATGAATCCACGGCAGATACAGTTTAATTAATTACACTCCTGTATTTCAATACCACTTTGTTCAGACAATATTATAATGAGTTATGTTCCATAGCATAACAATATACTATTACTTCAACGCAGGCAGGCAATCCGCGTAATAATCACCGAATTCCATCGTTTCAATTTTTACAACATACCCTCTTTCATCCGTTTCGGGTATAAGCTCTATGCCCCTGAGCAGCCACTCTCCATCCACCTCCGAGAACTCCAGCTCGTAATTATATTGTCCTGCGCTCGCCTTCAAAACCGCCCGCCGGCTCTCCACAAAACTGTATGAATACCGCCCCGACGCGCGATCCAGCCTGAAATCATCCACCCTGTTTTTTACCGCCGAAACCAGGCCCGGCGAATCGAGCACCACGCCGCGTTTCACCGTTTTTTTTCCCGCATCGCTTATCACAATCCCCGACACGGCCACCGGCGAAAGCGCGCCTTCAACAGGAACCGCGCCGCAGTAATCATGCTTGAAATCATCCAGCGGGAAAGAAATCCTTATCCCCATCGGCTTATCAATCGCGTAATCGACCGCGTCCGGCAACCGGCCCGGGCTGACGTTCAAAGCCGCTTTTGCATACGGACCCCTCAGACCTGAGATAACCCTTCCCGCAGCCGATTCGATCCTTTTGTCCGATTCAACATCTTCTCCGGCAGCACATAAATTTCCCAGCCCCGCAAATACAGCCACCAGGATCAGTAGTTTTATTTTCATAGTATTCCCAACCATTTCACACCGTCATGCAGCCCGCCCGAACCGACGCCGCAACACAGCAGGACAGGCATTACCACGATTTTCCGGATTTCTCACAGAGAAATCCGGGTTAATTATACCACCACTGAAATCGCATGTCGTACCCGGACAGCAAAAAGCCGGCGCAGACGGCCGGCTTTGTTATGATCAATTTTCACCCTGCTCCGCTCTACGCCCCGGCCTGTTCCGCCGACTGCTTCTTTTTAAGCAGAAACCGCTGCGTGAGCATGATCATCACCCCGACAGACAACGCCACGAGCAGCAGATCCGCAACCACCAGCGGCCAGTTCTGCGCTTTCATGTACTTGTTATACAGCAGGTAAACCAACGACGAGATGGTCGTTACAAGCATGAACGCCGCCGGGATGGTAACAAACCACGTAGGCTTCTTTTTATCCGAGAGCCATACCGCGACGACGATAAGAACAAGCGCCGCCAGCAACTGGTTTGCCGCGCCGAAAATCGGCCACACCCTGGTTATCGTATTACCGGCCGCCAGCGCGTATCCAAGCCCCACAATCAAAGCGGCGTTGAATATATAAGACTTCAGAATCTTCGGCACATTCTTGAAAACTATCGCCCACAGCTCCTCGAAAAGGTACCTGTTGAGCCGAACCGCCGTATCCAGCGTCGTCACCACAAACCCCTCGACCAGAAGTATGCCGAACACAGTGCCGTATACCGTAGGTATCCCTAGGCAGGCATTAATCACAGCGCCCACCGACAGCGCGAACGCCAGTATCGGGTTGCCTTTCGCGCCCTGTATCGTCGGAAAAACGATCTCGCTGTACTTCGAGAAATCCAGGCCGGCCGCGATTACCGACACGACGATCACCGCCAGCACACCTTCTAGCAGCATTCCGCCATAACCTATTGTTTTAGAATGCGCTTCGTTGCAGACCTGCTTCGAAGAAGTGCCACCCGCAACCAGCGAGTGGAACCCTGATATCGCGCCGCACGCTATCGTTATAAACAGAATAGGCCACACGGCACCGAGCTTGCGGCCTCCCTCTTCAAAATTATAAGCCGGCGCGTTTATGACAAACGCGGACGCCGGATCGCTCGCCCCGAAATGCGTGATGCCTCCGTATATTATCGCAATCGTACACAATATTATCCCTATATACAAAATGAACGAATTGGTAAAATCTCTCGGCTGAAGAATAATCCACACCGGGATTCCGGCGGCGATGAAAACATAAATACAGATGATGATCCTCCACAGGTCGGGAGTTACCATTACAGGATACCTGACACCCACCTCGATGGAAACAGCGCAGATCGCCAGAGCAATGACAGCGGCTATCCATGTCGGGATTTTCTTGATATAAAGCAGGAATCCAAGCAGCGGCGCGCAAGAAGTAATAACGATAACCGACGTGGAAGCTATACCGCCGATCTTGCCTTTTACGATCCCGTCCTCGACAACCGTTTTAAGCAGCGTCTGGTCCTGGCTCATGCCCATCAGCACGAGCGGATACTTCGATGTCAGCGCTGCAACTGTTGCGCCCAGAAACGCCACTATCACCATGAACAACATCACGATCGTAAAGGCTATAAAAAGAAAAAAGCCGAGATCGCCGAGCGACTTTCTCGCGACCTCCGCCATCGACTTTCCTTTCTCCCGGATACTTACGAAAAGAGAGGTAAAGTCATGGACCGCGCCGAAAAATATCGCGCCCAGAATAATCCATATCAGGCTTATCTTGTAGCCGTAGATCATGGCGATCGTCGGTCCGAGGATCGGCCCGCCGCCGGCTATAGACGCGAAGTGATGCGAAAACACGACGGCATGGCTCGCCGGCGCGTAGTCCACGTTATCGCACTCGGTGATCGCCGGCGTCTTGCGGCCCGGGTCCAAGCCCAGCACGCCGGATATGTACTTCGCGTAGAAAAAATAAGCTATGAGATACAGAGGTATTGTAATAAGGAGAGGTATTGAAATGTTCATTTAATTCACCCCGCGGGGCCCCGGCAGCTCCGGCACGGCGTCTGTCGGCGTCGGCCTTTGTGCAGTCAACCTGCCCGGACCGGAATTTCCAGGATACAACAAATGCTAATATATCACTGTCGCAAGCCAAAATCAACAATCTTCGTTCCGCAGAACGCTTAAATCAAAATCGATTATATTTGTCAAACAGGGAAATTATCCAGCGGAATAATTTCCACAACGTCGTCTTTTTTAAGCTTCTTGAGACCCTCGGGCATTACAAAAAAACAGTTGGCGAGAACCATCGACATAAGGATACCCGACCCCTGCATGCCGGTGGTTCGAACTGTCAGCCCGTCGCGCGTTCGCGATGCGACGCCCCTTATGATTTTCGTGCGCGTCGGCTTTTCGGTATATTCATGCTCCAATTTGCCCGTTGTACGCTTCCTCTGAAACTCTCTCGCCCCCATCATGCTGAGCAGCAGGGGCCTCACAAACATTTCAAAATTCACCATCACGGACACCGGGTTGCCGGGCAGCCCGAACAGCGGCCTGCCCCCCATGGCACCGAACGCCAGCGGCTTGCCGGGCTTCATCCTGACGCGCCAGAAATCCACTGAACCCATCTCTTCTATAACCGTTTTTACCAGATCAAAATCGCCTACCGACACACCGCCGGATGTTATTATCACATCGCAGGTTTCCGCCGCCTCCGCAAAAACCTTCTCAAGTTTTTCCCTTGCATCGGGCACTATCCCGAAAAATTTCGGGACCGCTCCGCATGATGCGCACAGAGAATAAAGCGTATATCCATTGCTGTTTCGCACCCTGCCCCGGCCCGCAGGCTCCGACGGCTCGACTATCTCATCTCCCGTGGTTATGATCCCGACCACTGGCCGCCGCCCAACCTCGACCTCGCTCAGCCCGGCTGACGACAATACCCCTATGTCCGCGGGCTTCAGCTGTCTGCCCGGGCTGAAGAGCAATTGCCCCCGCTGTATGTCCTCTCCCGCACGCCTTATGTTCGCGCCCTCGCCGACAGGCGCCTTTATTCTTACCCTGTCCCCCTCTTTTTCCGTGTACTCCACCATCACCACGGCATTCGCGCCATCCGGCATCGGCGCTCCCGTCATTATCCGCGACGCTTTCCCCGCTACCACCTCCCGGGACGGAACGCTGCCCGCCGGGATTTCCTCAAGCACTTCAAGCTCCACCGGGCTGCTGTCGCTCGAACCGGATACATCCGCCGCTATCACTGCATATCCGTCCATTGCGGAATTATCGTTATACGGCACGTCCGAGTCCGCATACACTTCCTGCCCGAGTACCCTTCCGCCCGATTCCAGGATGTCTACCTTCTCGACTCCAAGCGGCCTGACCGATCCCAGTATCCTTTCCATCGCTTCGTTTATATCAAGCATTTTCTGTCCTCACGGTTCCCCGGCTTTTCCATTGTTATCCTTATTAAACCGGGTGATTCCGCATGATTATAGTATCCCTGAAATATCGAGTCAAACTGAATGCCCGTTCTTCCACATTCAACATTAATCTGTTATACTTATCTCCAACCAGAAGATTTTACCTTTACTATGGAAAGAGCATTAAGAAAAACTTTCACGCAGGGTCTTTTCTCATCCCGTGTTAACGTCGCGGTTATACTTGCCGCGTTCACTTTTTCTCTGGGCCTTATCCTGATAAGCAACACCACCAACAAAATTTTCAGACAGAGGCTTATCGACAATCATCAAAACAAACAGCTTACAATCATCAAAAGCACTTCAAACGGCATCGAGTCTCTCTTCACGCGCCTGATAAATGATATGCTGACAGTCGCTTCGTCCGAGTATGTCAGAGACGTTGATTCGCAGAGAGGAAAGGAAATTATTAGAGACTTCTATAAATCCAACCAGGATCTCGTTTATGCCGGATACAGGATGAACAACGACGGGATTCTCTCATACATGTACCCTGTGGATGAGAGAGGTATAAACGCGGATGTAAACGATCAGGACCATGTAATAAAGCTTTTTAAAACACATCGGCTGGTTGTGAGCGGGCTGTTCAGGGCGGTGGAAGGCTTCGACGCAATTGCGATCCACGCCCCGGTTTTCAAAGACGGAGAACTGAACGGAAGTGTTGCAACCATTGTCAAAGTGGAACACATGACCGACAGGTTTTTAAAATCCATCTCCTCTTACGTCGATAAAACACCGGAAAGCATTTTTAACAAAAAACAGGTCGTCCTGACATCGGACCGCAACCGCGGCGCATGGCTGGTGGATGATCTCGGGACAATAATTTTTCACCCGGAAAACGCATTTTCGGGCCTTCTGTTGAAAGATATCAATATTTTTAACAACAAAGAATTTTCAAAAGAGCTCGAACTTGAAATATGGCGCCAGAGAGAAAACAAGATTATTTTAGGCGATTATATGTTCGCGCTGTTCCCGCTCAGGATCGGTGACAGGATGTGGACGATCATCTACTGCACACCGACCAGGGACATTTCCGGGCCCGCGATGAAACACTTCCGCCTTATCTGGCTCCAGACGGGAGGCGTCATAATAGCAGTCAGCCTCCTCGCAATATTTCTTGTTCGCAACACTTTCAGGACAACCCGGCTCCAGACGGAAAAAGACCTGCTGGAAGAAAAACTCGGGCTCGAACAGGAATTGAAATCCAGTTACGAAAAACTCAACACCATTATAAAAACGGTTCCCAGCGGCGTTTTTACCGTTGACCTCGATAACAATATTATCTCCTGGAACAACACGGCTGAAAAAATCACCGGCTACTCCGCAAATGAAGTAATCGGGAAAAACTGCCTGAAAATCTTCGGGACCGAATGCTGCGAAGAATGCGGTTTGAAAAAAATCAGAATCGACTCGGCGCCTGTATCGGGCGTCGAATGCGAAACGTTCACGAAAGACGGCCGAAAGATCATACTCAGCAAAAACTGTGACCTGTTGCGAGACAAAAACGGAAATATAACCGGCGGCATCGAAAGTTTCCTCGACATAACAGACAAAAAAACAGCTGAAGACGAACGTGTCAGGGCAATCGAGACAATAAAAGAACTCGACAAAATGAAACGAATTGACGAGGTTAAAACAAATTTCCTGTCCATGGTTTCGCATGAGCTCAGAACGCCTCTATCGGTAATCCTGGGCAACCTGAGCATGGCAAGGAGAAACAGGTACGGCGAACTCCCCGAGGAGTTTAACAAAAAACTCGATGTGATAATGAAACGCGGCTGGCAGCTCAACGATCTAATCGACAATATGCTGGACCTGTCGAAAATCGAGTCGGGGCGTGTCGATCTCCAGAAAACACCTCTCGACATAACCGATCTGTTCAACGATGTTATTGCGAATTTCCAGGATATCATTAATAAAAAATCGCTCAAGGTCAGCACGTCCTACGCCGAAAACGCGAAAACCGTTGTCGCCGATAAAAATACGCTCCGGATTATGCTGAACCATATATTCTCGAACGCCACCAAGTTCACCAACGAAGGCGGACACATCGACGTTGTTACCAAAATTGAAGGCAACTATATGAATATTTCGATAATCGATGACGGCATCGGTATTCCCGACGATGAAAAAACAAAAATATTCGAGCGATTCTACCAGATCGACGACTCTTCTACACGCCAGTTCGGCGGAACCGGTCTCGGGCTCACCATGGCACAGGAAATCGCGGATATCCATAACGGCACTATTGAAGCAAGAGGCAAATTCGGCGAAGGAACGGAAATACTCGTAAAGCTCCCGTCCGCGGATAAATTTTTCACCGAACACGGAAACATCAAAAAGGAACCGGCGCCCGATTACATCCCTGCCCTTTCCTGCGATTTCTCCACCAAGCCGAGAACCATCCTGCTTATCGACGAAGACCCCGATATCCTCACCGGGCTGACTGAAATACTCGAGGGCTCGACTATACGTATTCTTATAGCAAAGAATTTCGAAGAAGCGGACATCCTGATAAAAAGAGAACAGGTTGACCTTATAATCATCAATCCTTCGGGCCAGCCTTCGAAAGCCACTTCTTTCATAAAATCGGTTGCGACTGATTTCCCCGACGGCATTCCCTCAATTCTCTGCTCGGAAGACGAAGCGGCGATGGCAATCCTCAGGGCACAGGATCTCAATATTATCGCTTTCATACCGATGCCTTACAGAGAAGAAATAATGATAGCCGCCCTGAAAACCGCTCTCGCCTGACCCACTTCTATTCAACCCGCCGGTCTGATAAAATAATCCACATGAAAAAACCGACCGTCTCGATCTCGCGATGCAGTTCATACGATCCACGGCAGGTTGTCGATTCGGTTTCTGAACTGATGTCGGAACTGGGCGGCATGGAAAACTTCGTGAAGCCCGGCAGCCGGGTCTTTGTCAAACCCAACCTGCTGCTGGCCGCCGATCCCGACCGCGCCGCAACCACCCACCCCGAAGTCCTCATCGCCGTGATCAACGAACTCCGGCAACTCGGTGCCACGGTTTTCTTCGGTGACCTGCCCGGCGGGTTCCACGTCGGCGGCACCGCCGTCATTCAACAGCAGACCGGCATGAAATACGTCGCCGAACAGACAGGCGCGGAACTGGTGACACTGGAAAAAAGCGGGTTCAGGGAAATAGCTATCCCCGGCGGGAAAAGACTGAAATCCATCCACGTGCCCCGCTTCCTCGATGAAGTTGATACCGTGATAAGCGTCTGTAAACTGAAAACCCACATGCAGACCCTTTTCACCGGCGCGGTGAAAAACATGTTCGGGTTGACCACGACGCAGGACCGCATAAACGCGCACAGGTTTTCAAAATACGAAGAGTTCGCGCAGGCGGTGGTGGACATTTTTTCAGTCCTGACTCCAGCGCTGAGCATCATGGACGCTGTTGTGGGGATGGAAGGCACCGGCCCGAGCCGGGGCAGCCCGGTGAAACTCGGGTTTCTCGCAGCGTCGGCGGATGCCGTAGCGCTGGACACCGTGGCGTGTTCGGCAGTTGGGTTCAAACCGCGCGAAATCGGTACCATCAAGGACGCGCGGTCACGAGGCCTGGGCGCGGGCGGAATAAGAGACATCAACATGCGCGGCGCCGGCATCGAATCCATATCACACACCATCAAAAGACCGTCGTCCGCAGTTTTTCTGCTGATGTCCGCTTTCGCAGGCCCGTTCACGGAAATCACAAAAGTCCGCCCGGAAATAATCGAAAAAAAATGCACCGCCTGCGGAAAATGCGCCGAGGTATGCCCAGCGGCTGCTATCGCTTTTAACGGCAGTGCAGGCCGCATAGACGATGATAAATGCCTGCTGTGCTTCTGCTGCCACGAAATCTGCCCTCACGGCGCCGTGGGGCTGAACAAACCCATCCTGGTTCGCTCATGGGAAATTTTCAAAAACTTTATGGAAAGCCGGCAACGATGAAAAAACATTCTCCAGCAAGCAAAAATAAATTCTACGACTGCGTCGGGATCGGACTGTGCGTATCGGACTACCAGTGTATCCTCGACCACTACCCCGAACCGGATATGAAAACGGAACTCAAAAAATTCGTCCACCAGGGCGGCGCGCCGGTGCCGACCGCCATGGTTGCGCTCGGGAAATGGAAACACGACATCGCGTTCATCGGGATCACCGGCGACGATTACGACGGCAACTACATCAGGCGCGAAATGGAGAGCTTCGGCGTCGATACGTCGCACATGGTTATCGACAGAAAATCGCGGACCTGCCGGTCTTTTATCTGGATAGACGAATCGCGCGGCACACGCGCCGTGGTGCTGGATAAAACGGAAGCCCGCCCGCTCCCCTCCAGGGTGGCGACACCCGCGGCGCTGCCGCACTGCCGCATCCTGCACACGGACGGCAGGGAAACCCCGGTCGCGCTCAAAGCGATGCGGCTCACACAGAAACGCGGCGGCACCGTCGTCATCGACGCGGGCAGCCCTCGCGATCACATGGATGATCTATTCGCGGCAACAGACCACTTCGTCGCGTCGCACGCTTTCGTGAGAAAATACTACGGCAGGATGATAAAACCGGAGACGGCGATAAAAAGATTTCTGCAAAAAGGGCCCGGTACGGCAATCATTACGCTCGCGGAAAAAGGTTGCATCGGGGCAACAAAAGACGGCGGGTTCTTCAGAGTCAAAGGCTACAGCAAGCCGGGGTTCGTGGTGGACACCACCGGCGCGGGCGACGTGTTTCACGGCGGGTACATCCACGGACTGCTCAGGGGCTGGAGCCCCGAAGAGTCTGCAAGATACGCGAACGCGGCGGCCTTCCTGTCCTGCAACGGGCCGGGCGCGCGCGACAGCATTCCTTCCCTGAACAAAGTTACGCGACTGCTCAAAGATGAAAATTCACTGAACAGTTAATAATTGGCTGCGAAACCATACAGAGACTTACGGATTCTGCGGGCTTGATTAACAGCCCGGGAACACAGTTTGATTAATGACTCCCAAATTGTGAAATGATAATAACCCGGATTTCTCACAGAGAAATCCGGAAAACCGCGATAAGGCCAATCCTACTGCGTCACAGCGGCGATTCAGGATCGGTCACATACGCAACAGTATGCTCCCTCACCACTCACTTGCTGTTCCTTGTATTATCAGCCTTATCACGATTTTTAACCTGCGCTGGTGAGAAATGCAGGTTAATTTCTGTTATAATTCCTTTGTTGTAATGCTATCCATTTGAATTAAACTGTGCTGAGAACAGGAAAAATGACCGATTTTTATACAGAAGAAAACCCCGCGATAGAACTCTACCTGGACCTTATGAAGAGGACGCTGACGCGGACTATCGCAAAAGATTACAGCGAACCCGTAACGAAACTAATCCCGCTCATCCCGGGATTGTTAGCGGCGAAAGTCAACGGAAAGCTATACAGGTTTCTTAAATCGCGCAACATCGAGGTGGTCAGGAAAGTTCCGGTCGATCCGGAAAAACGCAGAGCCGGGAAAGACTGGCCGCGGGAAGGCGAAACCATGATCGGGCTGGAACGGCTCGACAACCTGCAATATTGCATAACCGACGTTATCAGGACCAGGGTGCCCGGCGACTTCATCGAAACAGGCGTCTGGCGCGGCGGCGCGACGATCTTCATGAGAGCTGCATTGAAGGCATTCGGAGAAGAGAACCGCACAGTGTGGGTAGCCGATTCGTTCGAGGGACTTCCAAAACCGGACGCGGAAAAATATCCGGCAGACGAACATGAAACACTCTGGGTTTACGACGAGTTGCGTGTCAGCCTGGAAGAGGTGAAAGAAAACTTCAGAAGATACGGCCTTCTGGACGACAGGGTGAAATTCCTGAAAGGATGGTTCCGCGACACCCTTCACGCCGCGCCCATCGAGCGGCTCGCGATTCTCCGGCTGGACGGCGATATGTACGAGTCCACCACCGATGCACTGAATGCGCTGTATCCAAAACTGTCGGCCGGAGGCTATCTGATAATCGACGACTACGCGCTGGAAAATTGCAGAAAAGCGATTCACGATTACAGGGAAAAACATGGCATTATGGAAGAAATCGTGAAGGTCGACTGGAGCGGATGTTACTGGCAGAAACTCGGCTGAAAAGCCTCCGGCTTAAAAGCCTCCGGCGGCTTAAGGAAAACTTTTGAAAAAGTTTCCCTTAAGAATCCCTTCAAAACTTTTCGAACGCTGAAAGCAAAACGTGCCTTCATCCCGTTTTGCTTTCAGCTCGACTTTCACTGGAATGATGAGAAAGACAGTCTGTCCGCTGAAGTGAGCCCTTAATGTAAAAACTCGGCTTGTGCCATGTACAAAGCGCCTTGCTTTGTGCATGAAGTTCCCGTTGTCATACCTGCGAAGGAGGCTGTTGAAGAATGTATCTTTGAGAGTTTGTCATCCTGAGCGCAGCGAAGGATCTCGCTTTTGAAGCTTATCATTGAGATTCTTCGGTCGCTACGCTTCCTCAGAATGACAGATCGGGGATTTTTCAACAACCTCGCAGGCGGGAATCCAATCCATAGCGTAAAAATACATTTGTGCCACGTACAAAGCGTCGTTCTTTGTGCGTGAAGTCCTTAAGCGGCGAGGGAGTGGTGAGGTAACATACTGTGCGGTATGTAACCGAGCCCCATGCACAGAGCAAAGCTTGTGCATGCCACCCGGAGCAGCAGGACAGGTGTTATCACGATTTTCCGGATTTATCTGTGAAAAATCCGGGCGGGGGTTAAAAAACGTCTTCCAGGCCCCGATCCTGATTTCTTCTCATTAAATATGGCTTTTTTCGACAAACGACAGGATCGACAAAAATCTCTTAAAAAGCGTCAATGCTTGCCAATGTATTCAATATTATGCAATCCTGCCGGGTTAATACATATAGTCACATATACTTCCGGGCGACTTGTCGCTTCTTTGTTTTGTTTTAAACATATGTTTAAAAGACCCGGCTTCCGGACATAATCGAGCCTTCCACCTGTGGAAAACTCTGTTGAAAAGTGAATAAAATCGCTCAAGTTTGTGGAAAACTCATTATGCAAAACCGAATTTAACAATACGAACAAATGTTTGCGTATATTTACACATAGTTAATAAGCCGCCTCTGGACTTTGCTGCCCGTTTTGGGGTATCATTCTCTCGGCTTCTTAATTCTTGATAAAGGATCCTGCCATGAAATTTTCAACTCTTAAAAAATTTTTCTTCTTTACGTTAATCATCACCGCCGCCGCCCTGCTCTCCGGCTGCTCGGGCGCTCCCGCCGGACAGTCCGAACCCGGCGGCGATTCCGCCGAGCTCGTTATCATCTCCCCGCACTGGGAAGGCATCCGCATCGAGTTCAACCGCGCGTTCAAGCAATGGTACGCCGCGCAGGGAAAAGGCGATGTGGAGATCACCTGGCTCGACCAGGGTGGCACTTCGGACGACGTGCGTTTCATCCGCTCGGGCTTCTCCCGCAATCCCGAAACCATTGATGTCGATATCCTCTACGGCGGTGGTATCGACCCGTACATCGAGTTCGCGAAAGAAGGCCTGCTCGTCCCCTTCAAGCTGCCTGACGATGTTGTCTCCAAGTTGCCGAAAAGCGTCGGCGGCATCCCTGTCTACGACGAGCAGTACCGCTGGTATGGCGCATCGCTCGCGGGGTTCGGTATCCTTTACAACAAAAAGCTTCTCGACATGTACGGGCTGGACGCGCCCGCAGCGTGGATCGATCTCGCGAAGCCCGGGTTCCGCGGCCTTGTGGGGTCGAGCGACCCGCGTCACAGCGGGAGCATGCACATGATGTACGAGATCATTCTCCAGGCATACGGCTGGGACGAGGGCTGGCGCATCCTGCTCGGCATGGGCGCAAACGTTCGCAATTTCCCGAAGAGCTCAACCCAGACGGGTAAAGACCTTCAAACAGGTGAGATCGCCGCGGGGCTATCCATCGACACTTATGCGTTTTCCGCTATCGAAGAAGTCGGCGCGAAGCGGCTCGGGTTCATCCTTCCGCAGCAGGCAACGGTTATCACGCCGGACCCGATCGCGATCCTGAAAGGCGCGCCCAACATCGAGGTGGCGCAGGATTTCATCCGCTTCTCGCTCAGCCCGGAGGGGCAGAAGATATGGATGTACCGCAAGGGCGAGGCGGGCGGGCCTGTCGAGTTCTCGCTGAACAAGATGAGCGTCCTGCCGGAGCTTTACGAAACCGACTTCCGCGCGGTGTCGAACATAACGGTCAACCCGTTCGAGTACCGCAAGGGTTTTTCATACGATTTCGCGAAAGGCGCGGAGCGCTGGACGCTGCTGAACGACATGGTGGGCGCGCTGATAATCGACGTGCATGATGATCTCGCAGCCGCCGCGGAAAAGTTCGCGGGCGACGGTGAGAAGCTCGCCGCCGCGTTCGCGCCGCCGGTTTCCGAGGATCAGGCGATGAAGCTCACCCGCGAGTCATGGAGCGACGAGGTCGAGCGCAACCGCGTTATCAACAAATGGCTCGACTACGCCCGAAAAAACTACAGGGCCAAGTAAAGCTGTTATACTGCGATTTTTAGGGAAGAAATCAGTTAAGCATATTCAATTATTCGGCCTGATTCAACATTGTATTTTCCCTGTGTATCCCTTAATTATGTTGCCTTATAAAAATGCGCGTGTTAATATCTCTCGACGGGAGCGGAGGGTGTTTTATTCCGTGTACCGATGACAGTCGGGATGTTGAAACAAAATGGTATCGGTTGAATTCAGAGGCGTGACGAAGCGGTTCGGGCCGACGGTGGCGGTGAACGATATATCGCTGACGATCGAGAAAGGCGAGCTGTTTTTCATGCTCGGGCCGTCGGGTTGCGGAAAGACAACCGCGCTGCGGATGCTCGCGGGATTCATATCGCCGGAGCGGGGCGAAATCCTGTTCGACGGGCACGATGTCGCGCGCACGCCCCCGCACAGGCGGAACGTGGGGATGGTGTTCCAGACCTACGCGCTGTTTCCGCACATGACAGTCGAGCAGAACGTGGCCTACGGGCTGAAGTACCGCAAGGTCGGCGCGGCGGAGCGAAAAACGCGGGTCGGCGAGATACTCGAACGGACGCGGCTCGGGGGGCTTGGAACGAGATACCCGTCCGAGCTTTCAGGCGGCCAGCAGCAGAGGGTCGCGCTGGCCCGCGCGCTGGTGATCCAGCCGGACGTGCTGCTGCTCGACGAGCCGCTGAGCAATCTCGACACGAAACTACGCGTCGAGGTGCGCGAGGAGATTCGCCGCATCCACAACGAGTTCCGCATAACATCGCTGTACGTGACGCACGACCAGGACGAGGCGCTCTCGCTCGCGGACCGGATGGCGATCATGCGCGACGGGCGGATCGAGCAGGCGGGCGACCCGGCGGGCGTTTACGCGAGACCGAAGAACGCATTCGTTGCCGGCTTCGTCGGTGAAACCAACCTGATGAAAGCCGCCTTATCGCAGTCGGGCGGCGTAACCGCGCTGGACACGCCGGCGGGCGGTGTAACTATTCCGCAACAGGTTCCCGGCGGCGCGCGCGAGGTCGAGATATCCGTGCGGCCCGAATCGGTCCGTGTCTGCGATCCCGAATACGGGGCCGTGCGCGGCAGGATCCTCGCGGTGTCGTTTTTCGGCAGCACCGCGAAGCTGGACATCAGGCTCGACAGCGGGTTCGAGATACGCGCGCTCGCGCTCGGCGCGGGCAGGCGCTGGAAAAAAGACGGCGCTGTCGGCGTGACACTGGAGGCGGGCGATGTCGTCGTCCTTGAGTGAAAAACCGACCGCCGGAACTTACTTCAGCGTGGCCGCGGTTCTCCTTTTCTTCGGGCTGTTCCTGTTCTATCCCCTCTTCTATGTCTTTAAAAAATCCTTCTGGGTGGACGGCGGGGTGTCGTTCGCTTTCTTCAGGCTGATGTTCGAGAGCGCGGTGCTGCGCGAGAGCATCATCAACAGCCTTCTCATCGCGGTATGGGTAACGCTGATATCGGCTGCGATAGGGTTCGTTCTGGCAACACTGATGATCAAAACCGACCTGCCGGCGAAAGGGTTCTGGGGCAACATGTTTCTCGTGCCGCTGGTGCTGCCGCCGTTCGTCGGGGCGATCGGCGTAAAATATATTTTCGGCAGGATGGGGATGATCAACATCATCCTGATCAACCTCGGGGTCATCAGCGAGCGGTCGCCGATCGACTGGCTCGGCGCCCCGTTCTGGGGCGTGGTGATCCTCGAAGTTATGCACCTGTTCCCGATCATGTACCTGAACGTGATGGGCTCGTACGCGCTCATGGACCCGTCGCTGGAGGAAGCGGCGCGGAGCCTCGGCGCGAGAGGGCTGTCCCTGTTCCGCAGCGTGACGCTGCCGCTGCTGACGCCGGGATTTTTCGCCGGCGCGTCGATCGTTTTCATCTGGGCGATGACAGACCTCGGAACGCCGCTGCTGTTCGAATACCGCGCGGTTGCCCCGGTGCAGATATTCAACGCGGTCCAGTCCACGAGCGAGAACCTGATGGGCTACGCGCTCGTGGTGGTCGTGCTCGCGATAACCGCGGTGTTCTTCGTCACGGCGAAATTCGTGTTCGCGCGGCGCAGGGTGGAAATGGCCGCGTTCGGGCGAACGTCCGGGAGCATGGTGAAGCTCGGGCTGCCGCTCAAAGCGCTCGCCGCGGCGCTGCTCGCCGTGTTCGTGATCATGACGATGATTCCGCATATCAGCGTGGTGCTTGTGTCGTTTTCGCAGGAATGGTTCATGACGGTGCTTCCGGAGCAGTGGAGCGGCGGGTTTTACGGCAGGGTGTTCACGCACAGGATGTCGTCGATGTCCGTGCGCAACAGCCTGGCCCTGAGCGGGATGACGATCGTGCTGGTGCTGCTGGTCGGGGCGCTGATAGCGAGGATTCTCACGCGGAAAAAGTTCCGCGGGAAATGGGTGCTGGATGTCTGCGCGATGCTGCCGCTGGCCGTGCCGGGCGTGGTGCTGGCATTCGGATACGTGCAGGGCTTTTACGGGACGGCGATCGATCCGAGGGTGAACCCGGTGCCGCTGCTGGTGGTCAGCTACGCGGTGCGGAGGCTGCCGCTGGTGGTGCGCGCGCTGTACGCGGGTTTCGAGCAGACGAGCGTGACGCTGGAAGAGGCATCGGCGAACCTCGGCGCAGGCCCCGCCGACACCATGCGCAGGATAACGCTGCCGATGATCCGCGCGAACGTGCTCGGCGCGGCGATTCTCGCGTTCGCGTTCAGCATGCTCGAAGTCAGCGACAGCCTGATACTGGCGATGGAAGAAAAGTTCTACCCGATGACGAAAGCGATCTACATGCTGATGGCGCGGCTCGGCGACGGGCCGATGATAGCGAGCGCGATGGGCGTGCTCGGCGTGATCCTGCTCGCGGCCTCGCTCTGGGGCGCGCAACGGCTCATGGGCCGCCGCATGGGCGACCTGTTCCGCGCGTGACCGCGACCGGAAGATGTTCCGATCCACGCGCTCTCCATAGATTAAATTCCATTTATCCGTTTTTTTTCTCTTCCGTTCGGCAATTAGCCTGCATTTCTCACCAGTGCAGGTTAAAAATCGTGAAGCCGGATTCTCCTGAGGAGAATATCTTCCGGCGGGGCGAGGTCTCCCGAGCCCCCAATCCTTCGTTTTTCGAAGGCGCGGCAAGTGAGTGGTGATGAAGCATACTGTTGCGTATGTGACCGCCTGATTCATGAACAGAGAGGCTGTTGAAAAATCCCCATTCTGTCATTCTGAGGAAGTGCAGCGACCGAAGAATCTCAATTATAAGCTCCAAAAGCGAGATCCTTCACTGCGCTCAGGATGACAAACTCTCTACG
>Ga0116162_10000246_pt1 | contig 42026 bp, 36 predicted proteins | sample AD_UKC105_MetaG_FD_89875 | JGI IMG/M metagenome (GOLD analysis project Ga0116162, IMG submission 89875) | Active sludge microbial communities of municipal wastewater-treating anaerobic digesters from Hong Kong - AD_UKC105_MetaG | ecosystem: Engineered > Bioreactor > Anaerobic > Digestate...
ATGTACCTGTGGATCGCGCGTCTGCTGTTGCAACATTAATGACTGGGGCGGTACCTGCTCAACATGGTATTATTTCTGAGAAATGGTTTGACATCGAAACACTTCATCCCGTTGGTGCTGTTGATGATACCCATTATATGGGCAATTATACCAATGATACCACAAGCCCTCATTATCTAATAGCTGAAACATATACTGATGCACTCAAAGAACAAACGCAAAACACAGGTTTGGTATACAGTATTGCGCCGTGGAAAGATGCTGCTATTTTGGCTGCTGGACATGTTGCTGATGGGGCCTACTGGATAGATGATAATAGTGGCAATTGGTGTAGTACTACCTATTATCCTGAATTGCCTGATTGGTTGGCCAATTATAATTTGTCTGATGGAGTAGGTACGCGTGTCAAGGATATTGTGTGGAAACCCTTTCTGTCCTTTGAAGATTTTCATTACCAAACGTCCACTTATCATAAGAAACCATTTAAATACCCTATGCGTGCGTACAGGGAGGCTATGGTTAAACGTTTTATGGCTTCACCGCTTGTCAATGATGAGGTTAATAAGATTGTAGATAAGTGTTTACAATATACTCGTTTAGGGAGAGATGAAACTCCTGACGTGTTGACGGTTGGATATACTGTGGGACGAGATATGGATGCTTCACTTACGGAGCAACCAATGGAACAACAAGATGCGTATGTGCGTTTAGATCTGTCTATACAGCATCTTTTGGGTATGATAGAACGTCATGTGGGACTGAATCGTACACTTGTGGTACTTAGTGGTGCTGCACCTCAGAAGAAGATACATCCAGTTTTGGGTAGATACCATATCCCAAGTGGGGAGTTTCGTATAAATCGCTGCGCTGCGTTGCTTAACCTATATCTTATGGCCAAATATGGCGATGGAAAATGGGTGTCTGGATATCATGATCAACAGATATATCTTAATCATGCATTGATCGAAAAGCGACAAATGCAGTTGGATGAAGTACAGCTTCGTGCAGCTCATTTTCTTGCTGAATTTAGTGGTGTGCAACAAGTATACAGCAGCCACCAATTGTTGTTAGGTGGATGGTCGCCTCAAACGGAACTATTTCGTGCAGGTTTCCATATAGCACATTCGGGTGATTTATTTATTGATATTCTTCCTGGTTGGAAGCAAGTAGATGAACAAGACCGTGTCGTACAAGTGGTACAACATGGTACAACATATGCACCTATCATCTTGATGGGACCTAATGTCAAGGCACAAATTATTCGTGTGCCTGTGAATATGACGCAAGTTTGTCCAACAATTTGTTCTTCTATTCATATTCGAGGCCCGAACGCAGCGGCTTCCTTTCCTTTACAATAGCAAAGAAAGGGAAAATGGTATCGTGTATCTAAAAACTAATTGATTCACAACGCTTTTCCCGAAAATAACTCGTATCTTTGCTGCTGATCGAGTGTGTTTACTGACTCGATTGAACTCAAAAAAATAATAATCAATATAGAATACCAAACAATGGGATTTAACGAATTTATATCGAAACTTTTCGGTAATAAAGCAAGTCGTGATGCAAAAGCGACGCAACCTTATGTGGATAAGGTCAAAGAAATTTATATAGAGATTGATGCTTTGTCGCACGATGAATTACGCGCTAAGACAAAAGAGCTTCAAAAGTTTATTCAAGAATCAGCAACTACAGAGCGTGAGCAAATTGAGACGTTACGAGAAGAAGTAAAAGACTTACCTCTTGAACAAAGAGCAGCTGTCTTTGACAAAATCGATGATTTAGAAAAGAAGATCTTAGAAAAATATGAAGAGGCTTTGGATGAAGTAATGCCTACTGCATTTGCTATCGTAAAGAGTACTGCTCGTCGTTTATCTGAAAATCCAGAACTTATAGTTGAAGCTACAGACTTTGACCGTCAATTGGCCAAGAAGTTTGATTTCGTACGCATAGAGGAGAATAAAGCTGTTTTTCAAAATCACTGGCGTGCAGGTGGTAATGATATGAAGTGGCAAATGGTACACTATGATGTCCAGTTATTTGGTGGAACCATCTTACATCAAGGTAAGATTGCTGAGATGGCAACTGGTGAAGGTAAGACTTTGGTTGCTACATTGCCCGTTTTCTTGAATGCCTTGACAGGTAATGGAGTGCATGTCATTACCGTGAATGACTACTTGGCTAAGCGTGACTCTGAGTGGATGGGACCTTTATATATGTTTCATGGTCTTTCTGTAGATTGTATTGATAAGACACAACCAAACTCTGAAGAACGACGTCAGGCATATAAAGCTGATATTACATTCGGTACTAACAACGAATTTGGTTTTGACTACCTACGTGATAATATGGCGACTCGTGTGAGTGATTTGGTACAGCGCAAACATAATTATGCGATTGTCGATGAGGTCGATTCTGTATTGATTGATGATGCGCGTACGCCATTGATTATTTCTGGTCCTGTACCGCGTGGCGATGTGCAACTTTTTGAAGAACTTCGTCCTTTGGTGGAACGCTTGTTTGCTGTACAAAAGAATTTGGCAACTAAGTTGTTAGCTGACGCAAAATCTATGATTGCTTTAGAGGATAAGACAAAACAAGAAGAGGGGTATCTTGCCCTTTTCCGTTCTCATAAGGCACTCCCTAAAAACCGTGCATTGATTAAGTTCCTATCTGAATCTGGTATCAAAGCTGGTATGTTGAAGACTGAGGCTATCTATATGGAGCAGAACAATAAACGTATGCCTGAAGTTGTAGAACCACTATATTTCGTAATCGATGAAAAGATGAATAGTGTGGATCTTACTGATAAGGGAATCGAATTGATTACTGGCGATTCAGAAGATCAAAACCTATTTGTTCTTCCAGATATTGCAGCTCAATTGTCTGCTCTTGAAACGGAAAATCTTTCTGATGAAGAACGTCTAGCCAAGAAGGATGCTTTTATGCAAGACTATGCGGTAAAAGCAGAACGTGTACATACTATTCATCAATTGCTGAAAGCATATGCTATGTTTGAAAAGGATGATCAGTACGTGGTGATGGATGGGCAAGTCAAGATTGTAGATGAGCAAACTGGTCGTATTATGGATGGTCGTCGTTATAGCGATGGACTTCATCAAGCTATTGAAGCGAAAGAACGAGTGAAAGTGGAAGCTGCTACGCAAACATATGCTACTATTACTCTTCAGAACTATTTCCGTATGTATCATAAGTTGTCAGGGATGACTGGTACTGCAGAAACAGAAGCAGGAGAATTGTGGGATATTTATAAATTGGATGTTGTCGTTATCCCTACCAATCGCCCTATTGCTCGTGATGATCAAAATGACCGTATTTATAAGACAGCACGTGCAAAATATAAAGCTGTTATTGAGGAGGTAGAAAAGTTAGTGAAAAAAGGCCGTCCAGTGCTTGTCGGAACAACTTCGGTAGATATATCTGAAAAATTGAGCAAGATGTTGAGTATGCGTAAGATAGAGCATAACGTACTGAATGCAAAACTACACCAGAAAGAAGCTGATATCGTGGCTCTAGCTGGTCAGCCAGGCACAGTGACTATCGCCACCAATATGGCTGGTCGTGGTACCGATATCAAATTGACCGATGAGGTGAAAGCAGCAGGTGGTCTAGCTATTATTGGTACTGAACGTCATGAATCTCGTCGTGTAGACCGTCAGCTTAGAGGGCGTGCTGGACGTCAAGGTGACCCAGGTAGCTCAGTGTTCTTTGTGTCTTTGGAAGACCAATTGATGCGTCTGTTTGCAAAGGATCGTTTGGCTTCAATGATGGACCGTCTTGGTTTCAAAGAAGATGAAATGATTGAGCATCCAATGATCTCTAAGAGTATAGAAAACGCACAGAAGAAAGTTGAAGAAAACAACTTTGGTATTCGTAAGCGTCTTCTTGAATACGATGACGTCATGAACATGCAACGTAATGCGGTTTATACTAAGCGCCGCCATGCTTTAATGGGGGAACGTATTGGTATGGATATTGCCGATATGGTTTGGGATCGTGCTGCTTATGCTACAGAGACTTCAGAATATAGTGATTGCCAAATGGAACTGCTAAGTACTTTGTCTATTGAAGCTCCTTTCACTGAAGAAGAGTATATCTCTTTGAAGCCACAAGTACGTGTAGAAAAAGCTTTCGAAGCGGCTATGGCTGCATATAAGCGCCGTGCAAAACATCTTGCAGAAACAGCTTACCCGGTAATCAAACAAGTGTATGAAACTCAAGGGGCGATGTATGAAAATATTATGATCCCTATCACTGATCAAAAACGAGTGTTCAATATTTCTGTACCTCTTAAGGAAGCTTATGAGACAGAGTGTGATGCGGTAATTACAGCATTTGAAAAGCAGATTATTTTGCACACAATTGATGAATGTTGGCAGGAGAACTTACGTGATTTAGATGAGTTGAAACAGTCTGTACAAAATGCGAGCTATGAACAAAAAGATCCTTTGTTGATCTATAAGTTGGAATCTGCAGAATTGTTTAAGTCTATGATGGATAAGTTCAATGCACAAACCATTTCAACTGTTGTGCGTGCGTCTATTCCTATGCAGGTACAGCAAGCACCTCAGGATGTGCAGGCAGCTCCTAATGAAGTGGCTTCTCAGCGTCGTCCTCGAATGCAGGAGACACATCAATCATTGGAAAATGAACATCAGCGTGCAGCGGCATCTCAAGATACTCGTGAGCCACAAGAATCACGCACACCTATTCGTAATGAAAAACGTGTAGGACGAAATGATCCTTGTCCTTGTGGAAGTGGTAAGAAGTATAAGAATTGCCATGGTAAGAATGCTTAAATTATGACTTATTAGTTATATGCAATATTGGGGTTACTCTTTAAGTAGTATGTATATGCTTACTTGGGAGTAACCCCTTTTTTATATTGTATAGTATATGGACAATGAAATGTTGGATAAAGATGTATAAAAATGATATGCTTCTTGCCTAAAAGCTTTGTCTGGTCATTATTTATTTCTATCTTTCGAAAAAGATATCTATACTTGATGAGGCTATCATCTAGTTAGAGAGAATGTGATGTAGAATGGTTTGTGTGGATTAGAAAACAACAGGCTATTGTGGTGATACTCAATAAGAGAAAGGAAGAATTTACTTATTAGAAGATCTAATGAATTTACTTGCTTACTATGAAAAAATCTTTTATTTTATCTGGCGTTGTTTGGCTGGGAGCATTGATGTTGGGTACTTCGTGTAGTACAACGTCAGTGTTTACGTATGATTGTATGGTGCCAGCCGATATTACGTTGCCAGTGGAGTTGGCGTGCGTAGGAATTATTAATCATGCTCCTGATTCTTTGTATGATTTGTCTTCTAGGGCTACTCAAGTGATGGCGCAGGATGTAGCTGATGCCCAGTATTTTAACGATGTACATTTATTGGATAGTGTAATTGTTGCACCTATGACTTCACAACACGTTGATGATTTAGCTCGTTTTTTGGAGGTCGATTTCTTAGCTAGTTTGGATTCTTTGGAATTGACTTTGCTGAGCTCTGCATCTCGTACTAAAGAGGGAGAGTATGAATCAAAGGCTCATGTAAATATTTTAGCAAAAATGCACTTGTACCTGCCAGGTAGAGATGCACCTATGGCAACCATGCTTTTACAGGATACGTTGAATTGGTATGGTTACGGAGTTGATGAACGAGAGGCTCATGATAAACTTCCAACACTGGGAGAGATTGCATTAGAGTGTACAAATTATGTCGGTGAAAAGTATGCAGACAAATTAGTACCTCATTGGACAACTGTTACACGTGCTTTATTTGTTAGCGAAGCAGGTGAATTAAAAGAAGCCGCTGTTAATATACATGATGACCAGTGGGATAAAGCTAAAGCAAAATGGGAAAATACATATAAAAAGACCAATAGCACAAAGTTAAAAGCATATTGTGCTTATGATTTGGCTGTCTATTATGAAAAAGAATCCGAAATAGATAAAGCTATTGAATGGATAACCATATCAGCAAAGCACTTTAAAGAGGCTAAGAGTCATAAAGCCACTGAAGATGCAGCAGCTTATTTGGTGTTCTTACAGAATCGAAAAAAAGAACTTACGCTTTTAGATTTGCAGTTCGCAGAATAAAAAAAGCATGACTTTGATTTATTAATTAAAAAAATAGTATATTTGCTCCATGAAACTATCTAAAGAAACTCTTTTGGCTATTGAGCAGGCTGTTCGTACCGCTATAGAACCTTATACTGCTCTGACTGAAGCTACTGCAATAGCTACAGACATTTACATGTATGCAGATACAGACCAAGCAATGTTGACCATTATGGATGAGGAAAATGAGGTCCTTGCCCAGTGTGATATTGACGAGTGGAAAGAACTAGATGATGGTGGTGCAGATGAGCGATTGCTTCGTGCCATGAGTCAGCGTTTGACTAGCCTTTTGCAGAAACTGCGTGATGAGCACGTTTTTGAAAATGTGCATATTATGAAGCCTTATAGCTTTGTTCTTTCAGATGTAGAAGGAGAGACTATCATCGATTTGTTGTTGATTGATGATGATACCTTGATTTTGGGTGAAGGTTTACTTGAAAACTTGGATGAAGAGCTCAATGCTTTCTTGAAAAAATTGATGGAAGAATAAGATCACACAAGTGATTTTGAACATATATACAAATAGGATGAATCATGAAGATTCATCCTATTTTTGTATCTAAATAATTTCTTTATTTTGTCTTATACCAATCAAATGCAGCAGCTCCATTGCCGTCGTTTGATTGTGCAAATAATCCAAATAATACTCCAGTAAATCCACTAGCTGTTTCACTACTAAGATAGCGTGTGTCCAAATCTATGAGGCGTGTATCATTGCAATAAAAAACATACGAGTATTTATCCGCAACAACTTTAAGAGTAGCAGGTTGTGATGGGATACTCATTTCTTTCGCGATGTAATCTATTCTACCGACGCGTACATGTACTTGTACATATGTATCATTCCCTTTACGTACCAGTTGCACATCATAATGATGAGTCGGGTTTTGGAATACAGTCAAACCAGTTTGTAATAATTTCCCTGGTCGAATGATTTGTACATTGGTACTCACGGTTTGTGCCATATGATTTTGGCGAGTTCCCACAAAAGTAGGAGAAGCAATATCTTTAATTTGTTTTTGGGTAGCTTTTAGAACTAGATAGCCTGGTTTTTCTTTTAAGCTGTAATTCTCAAAGTGAGGATTGCGGATATACATCCATGAATAACCAAGTTGTGATTCTGAAAAATCAGTTGATGCATCGCTAAAATTATCTTTAAGAGGTCTTTCTGGCAAAGTTTTAGTGATCATGAGCGTATCAACATAGCCTTTGTTGTAAATTACAGGCCATGCACCTTTACCCCATTCTACAGGAGCCAAGAAAGTTTCTCTACCCATTACATGATGTCTGCCATCGCCTGGACGGAAACCTAAGAAGACAGTCCACCACGATCCATCATGAGCTTGTATAAAATCTGCGTGTCCAGTTCCCTGAATAGGATTTGATTCGACCAATCTTCTTGAATGAGTCAGGATTGGATTGGCAGGATTGCTAGTGTATGGTCCGTAAATATCTATAGCTCGAGCTACAGTAACTTTGTGAGCATACTCAGTTCCACCCTCAGCTATTGTCAGATAAAAGTATCCATCTTTTTTGTAGATATGTGGAGCTTCTGGATATCGACCTCCTGTACCATACCATATGCATTTTGTGGGACTAAGCTGTTCACCTGTTATTGGATTGATTTCGCTTAAGCAAATACCACCATTAGGGTTACTTACTAGATAACAAGTGTCATTATCCCAAAATAGAGAAGGGTCTATTCCTTTTTGCACTAACCATACTGGATCTGACCATTCTCCAGCTGGATCTTTGGTGTGAACAATAAAGTTGCCCTTATCACTGGTATTGGTGGTAATCATATAGAAAATACCTTTGTGATAACGAATGGTTGGCGCAAAGATACCTCCAGAGACCCAAGCTTTTTCAAGATTTAATTGTGAACGTCTGGTAAGGCAATGACCAATTTGTTCCCAATGAATAAGGTCCTTTGAGTGGTAGATCGGTACACCAGGAAAATACTCAAAACTACTGGTTACCAAATAATAATCGCTGTCTTTACGACATACACTAGGGTCGGGGTTGAAGCCAGAAATAACTGGATTGTTGTATCCAGAATCGGTTTTTTTTTCCTGTGCTTGAACTGTTTGCACAGTCATAGTCTGACTGCATGCCATTAGAAGAGCAAATAAAATGCCCCAAGAATAATGCATTGATTTCATGTCTTTCTTTTTGGTTTAAAAAAAAATAATTTAAATGATCTAAGATTTGTGTTTTGAGTATCGACAAATGTAATAATATTTTCCCATATTTAATTGATAACAGTAGAGTGAATAGAAGATCTATTAAGTATTTATCTTATTATTTGTTTTGTTTACAAATTTTCTTATCTTTGTCTCAGTAGACACTTGTACATCGTCTAGGTGTAATGAGATGCTTTTTTGGAAGATTCACTTTCTAAATTACAAACATATGAGAAAAATTATTTTATACATTGCATCGTCTATTGATAACTTTATCGCTACGACCGATAAAGGGGTGGCTTGGTTGGATAAGTTCAATATTCTCGAAGGTGAGGATTATGGCTACAAAAGTATGTATAAACATATAGATACGCTATTAATGGGTAGTGGTACCTATTTGAGTATTTTGGGAATGAATATCCCTTGGCCATATTCAGGGCATCAGACTTACGTCATGACGCGAGACCCATTTTTATTTGCTCCACAAATGGATGTGACTTTTGTGACGACAGATTTTGTTGATTTTGTGCAAGATCTTAAAGCGCAAGATGGTCAAGATATTTGGCTTGTGGGAGGTGGTGTTCTCAATGGTATTTTATTGGATGCTGGACTTGTAGACGAAATTCAGTTATGTGTCATGCCGATTACACTAGGAGAGGGAATTCCGCTATTCCAAGCACATGAATCATCACATTTTTGGGCCTTACATGCGTGTCGCTCTTATGATAATGGGGTCGTTATGATTACCTATCGTTGTACTTGTGAGGATGTACCAGATAAACAGCAAAAACCATAGTTTGTATTACAAATGGGCAGTTTAGTAATAATTTATGCTTTTAGCGGACTATATCTCTGTTAATTTGTTATCTTTGCGTTTCATGATAAACCAAAAACAATAGGATATGAGTACAACTGCAAAATTATTACTACACTGTCCAGACAAACCTGGTATTTTGGCCGAGGTGACTAATTTTATTACAGTCAATAAGGGAAATATTATTTATTTGGATCAGTGGGTAGACCGTGAAGAGAATCGATTCTTTATGAGGATAGAATGGCAACTTCAGGGATTTATGATTCCTCAAGACAAGGTGTATGATTACTTTTTTACGTTGTATGCGCAGAAATATAATATGGAATTTAGTCTATATTTTAGTGATCGTAGACCAAAAATGGCTATCTTTGTCAGCAAGATGTCACACTGTCTTTTTGATTTGTTGTCTAGATATACATCTGGAGAATGGGAAGTCGAAATTCCTTTAATTATCAGCAATCACCCAGATTTACAACATGTAGCAGATCGATTTGGCATTCCTTTCTATCTTTTTCCAATTAGCAAAGCAAATAAACTGGAACAAGAAATCAAAGAAATGGACTTGTTGAAGGAGCATGATATTGACTTTATTGTGCTGGCTCGTTATATGCAAGTCATTTCTCAGCAGATGATTGATACCTATGAAAATAGGATCATCAATATTCATCATTCGTTTCTTCCAGCTTTCGCTGGGGCTCGTCCCTACCATCAAGCTCATCAGCGCGGCGTGAAGATTATTGGAGCAACTAGTCACTATGTAACAGCCGACTTGGATGCCGGTCCTATAATTGTGCAAGATGTGGTACGCGTAACGCACAAAGATCAAATACCAGTATTAGTCAATAAGGGAAAAGATTTAGAGAAGATTGTATTATCGCATGCTGTACAAAAACATATTGAGCACAAGGTACTTGTGTATGGTAATAAGACGGTCATCTTCAATTAATTTTTTGTTTAACCAAGACTATACAAGACTATGTTATTTATCTGTCATACGAAGTGTTCTACTTGTAAGAAAGCCGAAAAGTGGTTAGTCGAACAAGGGGTCACTTTTGAAAAAAGAGATATTCAAGTAAACAATCCTACTCGAGAAGAAATTGCGGAGTGGTTTGAAAAAAGTGGCTTGACTATCAATAAACTGTTCAATACTAGTGGACAGTTGTATCGCCAAATGGGTTTGAAAGACCGTCTGAAAGAAGAAGATACCGAAACTTTATTGGATTTATTAGCTACAGATGGAATGCTCGTGAAGCGTCCTATATTAGTTAGCGACAAAGGAGTTTTGTTTGGTTTTAAAGAGGCAGATTACGAAAAGACAGCATTATAAATAATATGGCAGCAACATATAGAGACTATCAGAATTATAGAGAAGAAAATGAACGTTGGTTGATTGACAATGCCAATGAAGACGGTATCATGGAATTGCCATGTGGGGTGCAATACAAGGTCATCTTAAAGGGTAATGGCCCTATTCCTAAAGCGAAAAGCATGGTCAAAGTACATTATCGAGGAGAAACCATTAATGGTAAAGAGTTTGATAATAGTTGGAAACGCAAAAAGCCAGCAACTTTTCGTGTCAATGAAGTTATTGATGGGTGGCAAGAGGCTTTAAAAGTGATGCCACTAGGTTCTCGATGGATGATTTATATCCCATGGGAATTAGGATATGGTAAACGAGGTTCTGGACCTATTAAGGCCTACTCGACATTGATATTTGAAGTTGAACTCTTAGGCGTACGATAACACATGGCATCTTATGTATCGGTTGCACAAACCTTAGTGCAAGCTATAACCTCGCTACAAAAAACGCAGCGATTGTCTCGCATTTACTTTTTTGCAGGACCAGAAGAAAATGGGGTGTTGACTATGGGCACGGCCAGTGCCTTGGCTGCCCTCTCTCCACGAGTAAGCGATGGTATTACTTTAGTGCATGTCACCCCACGTGGTGCACACAGTGAAGATAATCGTCGCATGCGTGAGCGTGTTCCTGCATCTATAGATGTGATCACTGTAGAAACAAATTTTGAACCTATTGCTTTTGACCCTACAGATGTCGTGATTGATGGTTTGTTTGGTATCGAATGCGAAACGCCGTTGGTTGGTGGTTTTGAAGCAATGATCAACTATATTAATAGTGTAGATCCATTAACGATTTCTTTGACTTTACCTTCAGGTATGTATGCCGATGGTAGCAATCTTGGAAAAAATCAAGTGATGGTCGAACCACAAGCCACCATCTTAACTTTACCATTGATTGTCAAGTATCTTAGTGATGCTGTACGAGCAATGGGTAGAGTTTTTGAAGTGGCCTATGCCCCTGATGAAGTAGGGAGTATCTGGCATCAAGAGAAAGTTGAGTATCGCATGATCAACGAAGCACGTATTAAGGCACGTGTACAAACGATGTCTGAATGGGCTCATAAGGGCACCTTTGGCAATGCATTGCTTGTAGCTGGTAGTACTGGTATGGCTGGTGCAGCTGTGATGGCTGCCAAAGGAGCTATGCGAAGTGGGGTTGGTAAATTGACTTGTTTCTCTTGCCTCTGTAATCGAGAAATATTACAGAATCAAGTGCCACAAGCAATGGTGCTTTTAGATGAGAACCCACATTGCTGGAGAGATAATATAGATGACTTAGAACATTTTTCACATGTGTGTATTGGTCCTGGCTTAGGGCAAAATCCGGATACAGGTGTGGCTCTCGATCATACTTTACGTGCCCTTAAGTTGATGAATATTCCATGTGTTTTAGATGCTGATGCACTAAATCTAATGGCCAATCATAAAGAGATGATGCGTCATATTCCTGATGGTTCTATCTTGACACCACATTTGAAGGAACTTGAGCGCTTGTCTTGTCGTTGTGCTTCTGTTATGGATTTGATTGTGCAAGCAGAGCGTATTGCTAAGGATTACAACTGCTATGTTGTTGTGAAGGGCCATAATAGTGCCATTTGTTACCCAGATGGTTCCTTGTTTATAAACCCTACTGGCAATGCTGGTATGGCAACTGGTGGTAGTGGAGATGTCCTCTCTGGTGTTTTGCTTGGCTTGCTTGCTCATGGATACGCTCCAGAAGATGCAGTACGATTAGGAGTCTATATACATGGTTTAGCTGGAGATTTGGCTGCCGAAGCATTGACTCCAATTGCGATGCATGCAGGTGATATTATTGAGTACCTTCCCCAAGCGTGGAAACACTTACTGGAGAAGTAGAATATAAACACTAAATACAGTAATTATGGCCTTAAAAAAACGTGTTGAAAACAAATTGAATGCTCAGATTAATGCTGAAGCATGGTCGGCTTATTTGTACCTTTCTATGTCTAATTATTTGGCTGCTGAAGGATTGAATGGCTTTGCAACTTGGATGAGAGTGCAATATGAAGAAGAAACTTTTCATCTGATGCATATGATTGACTATGTCAATGAACGTGGTGGACGGGTATTATTACAACCAATAGCTGAAGTGCCTACTGTCTGGGATAACCTATTACATGTATTCGAAGACACCTTAAAACATGAGGAACAAGTCAGCGAACTAATTAATGAATGTATGGATGTGGCTATCGAAGAGCGCGACCACGCTACGCAGAGCTTTCTGAAATTCTATGTTGATGAACAAGTAGAAGAAGAAGCTACTGTGAGTGACTTATTGAATAATATAAAAATGACTGGTAGTAATGGTAATGGAGTATTTTTCTTGGATAAGGAATGTGCCACAAGAACCTTTACTGCACCAATTGTATAAACTGTATATATAGTATATGAAATTGATTTCTTGGAATGTCAATGGTATTCGTGCCGTGATGAAAAAAGATTTTCCTGCTACTTTGGCTACACTAAACCCAGATATTCTTTGTGTGCAAGAAACCAAAGCACAAGATGATCAAGTACGTGAAGCTTTGCAAGATATTGAAGGGTACCACCTATATATGAATTCGGCAGTGAGAAAAGGTTATTCAGGTACTGCCATCCTTTCAAAAGAAGAACCCATTGGTGTGGTGCACGATATCGGTATTGAAGAGCATGATCAAGAGGGACGAGTGCAGTGTGTTGAGTATCCTGACTTTTACCTTGTCAATGTCTATGTTCCCAATTCTGGTAGTGAATTGGCAAGATTAGATTATCGTGGTGGGTGGGATCAGGTATTTTTTGACTATTTAAAGAATTTGGAGAAAACCAAGCCTGTGATTGTGTGCGGCGATTTTAATGTAGCACATCAGGCTGTTGATTTGGCACGTCCTAAACAAAACTATAATAAATCAGCTGGATATACACAGAAGGAGATTGATGGTATGGACCGCTTTACACAGGGTGGGCTTGTTGATTCTTTTCGCTACCTTCATCCTGATGTAACTGAAGCCTATTCATGGTGGAGTTATCGTGGTGGGGCACGAGCTAAGAATGTGGGATGGCGTATTGATTACTTCTTATTGAGTAAATCACTGCTACCACGTTTAAAGGAAGCCTGGATCAACTCTGAGGTGATTGGCTCTGACCATTGTCCTGTTGGAATTATTTTGGACTAAAGTGTTCTTGTATATACAGAAAGATAGGGTGCAACCTTTTTGAGGCTACACCCTATCTTTTTATTTATACATCTATATCGACATCCCATGCAGACCATTTCGCATCGCTAGGCATACGCCAGTCTCCACGCGGTGAAAGACTTACCGAACCAACTTTAGGTCCATCAGGCACACAACTGCGTTTGAATTGTTGCTGAAAGAATCGGCGATGGAAAATCTTCAACCATTTCAGTATCGTTTCTTTATCAAAATCCTCAGCAAAAGTATATTGAGCTAGGAAGTATATTTTTTCAGGACCAAATCCGTGACGTAAGAAGTAATATAAGAAGAAGTCATGTAAGATATATGGACCGACTAAATCTTCAGTCTTTTGTTTGATATTTCCATTCTCATCCGCAGGAATTAATTCTGGACTGATAGGTGTATCAGCAATGTCTAGTAGCGTCACTTTTGTAGCACCACTGAGTTTATGTGTAGCATACCATAGCACTAGATGACGTACCAATGTTTTAGGGACACTGCAATTGACTGCATACATAGACATATGATCTCCATTGTATGTGGCCCACCCAAGAGCCATTTCACTCATATCTCCTGTACCGATGACGATACCTCCCATCTGATTGGCTACGTTCATAAGTATCTTGGTGCGTTCACGAGCTTGTACATTTTCATAAGTAATATCATGTACAGATGGATCATGCCCGATGGCTTCAAAGTGTTGCATACAAGCATCAGCGATAGAAATCTCACGAATAGTAACGCCAAGCTCCGTCATAAGATTCATGGCATTGGTGTATGTACGATCGGTTGTTCCAAATCCTGGCATGGTAATCCCGATGATGCCTTTGCGATCTAACTGTAGATAATCAAAAGCTTCCACGCACACAAGCAAAGCCAATGTACTGTCTAGTCCCCCCGAAATACCAATAACAATTTGTTGACAACCTATATGTTGTAGACGATTAGCAAGCCCAGCTACTTGGATTGATATGATTTCCTCGCAGTGTATTGTTTTGCTTTGTGCATCGCCTGGCACAAATGGAGTCTTGGGCAAGAAGCGTGTCAAAGAAGCTTGTGGCAGCTTTTTATCTTGTGGTTGCACATCATAAAAAATCGTTTCAAGTAGCGACTTTTGGTGTACACGCATCGCTGTGCTAAACGTAGAATTAGTCCGACGTTCGTTACGAAGTGATTGAATATCTATTTCTGAGTAGATGACTTGCGCATCGTTGATAAATCGTTTCCCTTCTGCGAGCAATCGTCCATTTTCGTAGATATATAGGCAACTTTGGAAAACCACATCGGTAGTACTCTCGCCATTTCCACAAGAGGAGTATATATACCCTGCTATGCAACGAGCAGATTGTTGACTGACCAATTGTTTTAGATAATCATGTTTACCCACAGCAGCCGTATCAGCACTTAGATTGACAATAATATCCGCATTGGCCATAGTCAAGAAAGTGCTAGGAGGGGCAGGGCTCCATAGATCCTCACAAATCTCAATTCCAAAATTGAAATATGGTGTACGCAACACAGTTGGTTTGTTACCTATAGCTATTGTTTGTCCGTTAATTTGGCAGCTTTGAGGTAAAATGTCCGATGCTGGTGTAAACCATCTTTTCTCGTAAAACTCCTTATAATTAGGAAGGTATTGCTTGGCTACGATACAATGCACCTGTCCGTCACCGATTACTACGGCTGCGTTGATAAGTTGCCCACCTAACGCCATCGGACAGCCCACTACAGTGAGCATGCCAGAGACCTCCGAAGATTTTTGTATTAACCAAGTCAGATTTTCCAACGCGGTGTCTAGCAACTGATTATTTTGAAACAGATCCCCACAACTGTATCCCGTGATTCCCAATTCCGGAGTCACAAGCAATCGGCTACCTTGTTGATAGGCCTCTTGCATGCACGCATACAGACGTTGCGCATTTGAGCGTGGATCGGCAAGTGCCATGATAGGGCTGGCCGTTGCTACTTTGACAAATCCATGTTGTATCATATATTCTTTTTTAGAACGATAGTTTTTGTTTACAGTACAAATGTAAGGACAATCTCTGAGATAAAGAAAAAAATGCGTATCTTTGCAGGCACTTATCATAAGTAAGAACAACATATAACGATCCGAATATACATATTATGGCACAGAAACCAGGTATTCCAAAAGGTACAAGAGACTTTTCGCCTGTAGAGATGGCGAAGCGCAATTACATATTTGATACGATTCGCGACGTATATCATCTGTATGGATTTCAACAGATAGAGACACCAGCCATGGAGAATCTATCGACCCTTATGGGGAAATATGGAGAAGAGGGAGATAAGCTTCTTTTCAAGATTCAAAATTCAGGAGATTACTTCAAGAAATTATCTGACGACGAGTTACTTTCACGCGATTCAGCCAAGTTGGCTAGTAAATTTTGTGAGAAAGGGCTCCGTTATGATTTGACCGTGCCTTTTGCACGTTTCGTCGTACAGCATCGTGATGAGATAACCTTTCCTTTCAAGCGATACCAGATTCAACCAGTATGGCGTGCCGATCGTCCACAAAAGGGACGCTATCGTGAGTTCTTTCAATGCGATGCCGATGTCGTTGGTAGTGACTCCTTGATCAACGAAGTCGAATTGATGCAGATTGTGGATGAAGTCTTTAAGCGCTTTGACATTCGCGTGTGTATCAAAATCAATAATCGTAAGATTTTGTCTGGTATTGCCGAGATGATAGGACAGGCTGATAAGATCGTGGACATAACCGTTGCTATCGATAAACTCGATAAGATTGGTTTGGACAACGTCAACCAGGAATTGGCTGATAAAGGCATCCCTCAAGAAGCCATTGACCAATTGCAACCAGTCATTCTTCTTTCTGGAACAAATGCTGAGAAGTTGGATACTTTGAAGACAACATTGGCATCAACAGAAGTGGGATTGAAGGGTATTGAAGAAACTCAGTTTATCCTTGATACTCTAGAAAAGATGGGGCTACATAATGAGATGGAACTAGATCTTACTTTGGCTCGTGGATTGAATTACTACACAGGAGCAATTTTTGAAGTCAAAGCACTTGATGTACAAATTGGTTCAATCACTGGTGGTGGCCGTTATGATAATTTGACTGGAGTCTTTGGACTTCCTGGTGTATCTGGAGTAGGTATCAGTTTTGGTGCTGACCGTATATTTGATGTTTTGAATCAATTAGATCTTTATCCCAAAGAGGCCGTACACGGTACTCAGATTTTGTTTATCAATTTTGGAGATCAGGAAGCAGCTTTCTGTATGCAGATGTCTGTCGCTCTGCGTAATGCGGGTATACGTGCTGAATTATATCCAGATGACGCAAAGATGAAAAAACAGATGATTTATGCCAATAAGAAGTCTATTCCTTTCGTTGCACTTGTTGGTGAATCAGAGATGGCCCAAGGCAAGATGATGCTTAAGAATATGGAATCTGGCGAGCAAGAATTGGTGTCTGTTGATGAGGCTATTGCTCGTATCAAAGGGTAATATTAAAAGTTTATTATTTATATTGTTATGCCAGCGTGTTTGCATTGTATTGCTTACACGCTGGCATTTTTATGAGTGTATTAATAATTTCGTTATTTTAAACTCGCTTTGTTGTTACTGTACACTTCCTTTAAAGACTTTGCCAGCAGATGGTGTTTCTTGATCCTTTTGGAAGTCATCACGATATATACCCGATGGTAGATCCATAAAGACAAAACTATTGCACCTACGTGCAGCTTCTACTTTATCTGTCATGCCAGTTTGTATCATAGTTGCAACTAGTCCCGCCAAACCACCTTGACCAGAACTTTTATCCAATGTCAAGTCACCACTACGTTCAAATAGCGTTTCACCAGTATGAGTAGAACGCATTACATAGCTCACCGTTACATGTATAGTACCAGAGATTAAAGTTTTACTCCATTTGCTGATTGTTGTAAATAATACAGCGTCAGCCCCTAGATACGTTCTGAATGGCGCCACATTTCCCTCAATAAAGTGTTCGCTTTCGTATGCACTTTGAGATTTTAAGAAATCAAGGGCCATTAATGGAGAAATCACGTAATAGCCACGTTCACAAATAGGGTGGGATAGCGAACTATAGAAGTATTCTTTTGCTTCCACATTGTTTGTGTTATTGATTGGAGGCATAATCAAAATCACCTTAGGCTTTTCTTCATAAAGCTTAGGATATGCTTCTGCACGAGTTATAGATGAAGTGGCCACGCATGATGTCAGTTGTAGTGCACACAGAATACTCAAAACAATGTATAATCCTTTTTTCATTTTAGTCCTTATTTATTGTTGATATAATGCGTTCCACAAACTTTTTAGATTCTGGATACAGTTCTATTTCTTTTTCTAGCAGTGGCATACCTTCTGCTTTTTTACCCTGCAGGCACAGTAGATATCCATATTCGGCACAGGCACCAGGAGGAGGCACTTGGCGCGTTCCTTTAGGTGAAGTCGTAATTTCTTGATACATTTTAGTGACTTGCTCTAGTGATTTGGGCGTTTGCTTCTTGTAGTATGTATATACTGCCGAGTCGTAATTGTCCCAAGAATATAGTGTACTTACTGGAGTGACACATGATGGCAATCCACAGACTATACACAAGGCCGTAGCAGCCAATAAGATCATTGATTTACTCATATTCTATACTGTTTATTTGTTGATACGAATAATTTTTGATTGTTGAGCATAAATCATGACCGTGCGATCATACAACACTTGTCCTTTATCGTCTTGAACAACAAGGTGACGCTTGCCAGGAGCAACAGTATATTTGTTGCCTTTGACATTGCGTTTAGTCTCTTTGGTTACTTTTGCCTCAAAGCGAGTGTTTTGATCAATAAATACAATGACAGGCTTGTGTGCATTTGTACAGACCACTTCAATATAGCCTTGATCGTTCATACCAGAAGTGTGTGTCATCACACCTACTCGGCATCCAGTCAATAAAGACATAGGTACTAGTAGTAAGAGTAGGGCGATATATTGGCGAAATGTCTTTTTCATATCACTTGTTTTTTTCAGTTACATAATAATTATCAAGATGTGCCGGATCGACTTCACCATCAAGGAAAGTCACAATAGAGTACTCAGTTTCTGGAGTATCTCCACCAGTTATCACCACTTTGATGTGTCCAACGATTTTACCAGGAAGTTCTATCATCATCCCATTTTGTGGATTCTTGATTTTCTTTCCTTTTTGCATAACCGTAAACACGTCATCTGCCTGAATAGACTGACTAGTACCTCCTGAAATGACTACAGCATCATCATCAGCGCTTAGGATATATGATCTCCAAGGCTTGTTTGTACATTTGTTGATGATATTATCTACTAGTTGACCAATGGCAGCAGATATCGCCTTATCACTTAAAGTCGCGTCAAAACCAGCTTTACCACCAATGCCCAAGGTTGTTTTCGTTTTTGTTGTCGCTTCACCTTTAGCCTCGTCAGAGTAGATAATCAATCCAGTAGATACATCCACAATACGGATACTGACTCCAGCTTCTACGATTTGAGATTTGGAGCTACTAAAGACACCCTGGTTACCTTGGTTCTTACGGCCATATTCCGTGATAGATCCGATAATTAGATAGTCAGCCCCGATGGTATGTGCTTGTGCACCACCTTCTGTGACTTCCTTCATGATTTTGTCCAGGTCACCGCGTTCCAAAAGTAGAAATTTTCCAGAAGCAGCCAATTTCGAAGACAAAATATCTAAAGCTTGTTTTCCCATAGGATCATTGTCCTTGTCATAAAACAGACCTTTAGAATACTGAGTCTCATTAGAGAAACGGCCAATAGCCACTTTACGTTTAATCACTCGTTCGTTTTGAGCTTGTTCTTTTTGTGGTGCATCTTCCACTACCACTACTTGCTTTTGAGCATATAGAGAGGTCGCAGCCAAAAACAAACTCATCATCAGTAACTTTTTCATGTTGAGTAGTTTTGTTTATTATAAGGAATTATGCACAAATATAATGTATTGTATGGGTACAAAAAAATAATCTATAAAATATATATCCACTAAATAATACATATCTCATAAATGTATCTAAACAAACGTGTGTATATAAAAAGTTAGAGGAGAGTAACCTCGCGGTCGCTCTCCTCAGCAAACTTAAAACAACCAACAAAAGATGGAAGGCAGCATATAAATAGGTTAGATCTATATGCCTTGTGTGCCTTCCAACGAGTCTTATCTTATGAATAGAAGCTCACGATATTTAGGGAGCGTCCACATTTCATTATCTACAATAAGTTCAAGCTTGTCGATATGGTAACGGATCTTATCAAAGAATGGAAGTACATCATCGTGATAAGCAATTGCCTTAGCACGTTCGCCTTCAATCTTATTAGCTACCTTACGAGCATCGATCATTGCCTTCACATTTTCTTGGATAAAGGCAGTACGTTCTGCGATTTCCTTGATTAGGTCAAGGTTACGAGCAGATAGTCTAGTCGAATCCTCACCAGGGAATAGATCTTTCATCTTATACACATTATCTATAAGAGCAGATTGATACTCTGTTGCTACTGGGATGATGTGGTTCATAGCCAAATCACCTAGAACACGAGCTTCAATTTGGATCTTCTTAGTGTATGTTTCCCATTTCACTTCAGTACGTGCTTTAAGCTCTTTACGGCTAAGTACTTTCACGCGTTCAAACATCTCCATAGTTTCTTCTGATATATAGTTATCAAAAATAACTGGGACGCTAGTTTCACAGTCAAGACCACGCTTAGCAGCTTCAACTTTCCATTCTTCGCTATATCCATTGCCATCAAAGTGAATTGGTTCGCATTCGATAAGATACTTACGTACCACATCAAGGATAGCAGCAATTTTAGGTTCACCTTTTTCGATCAAAGCTTCTACTTCCACCTTAAACTTTGCAAGTTGGTCGGCTACTGCAGTGTTAAGAGCAATCATTGCTGCACCACAGTTGGCTTGTGAACCTACTGCGCGGAACTCAAAGCGGTTACCTGTAAAGGCAAATGGAGAGGTACGGTTACGATCCGTATTATCAATTAGAAGTTCTGGAACTTGTGGAATATCTAGTTTAAGACCTTGTTTGCCACTCATACCCAATAGCTCGTTCTTATCACTTTCAACCAAGTGTTTGAACAACTTAGACACTTGCTTTCCAAGGAAACTTGAAATAATTGCTGGAGGTGCTTCGTTAGCGCCTAGACGGTGTGCATTTGTTGCGCTTGAGATACTAGCCTTCAATAGTCCATTGTGCTTGTAAACCGCCATCAATGTGTTAGCTACAAAAGTCACAAAACGAAGATTTTCTTCTGGAGTTTTACCAGGAGCCATCAAAGCGATACCAGTATCTGTACCAAGTGACCAGTTATTGTGCTTACCACTACCGTTGATACCAGCAAATGGTTTTTCGTGAAGCAATACACGGAAGCCATGACGACGTGCAATTTTACGCATCAATGACATTGTCAATAGATTGTGGTCATTAGCCAAGTTAGCTTCTTCAAAGATAGGAGCCAACTCAAATTGGTTAGGAGCCACCTCATTGTGACGAGTTTTCACAGGCACACCTAGTTTCAAAGCTTCGATTTCTAGGTCCTTCATAAACATAGCCACACGAGTAGGAATAGCACCGAAATAGTGGTCTTCCAATTGTTGATTCTTAGCAGAATCGTGTCCCATCAATGTACGACCAGTCAACAACAAGTCAGGACGAGCAGCATACAAACCTTCATCGATAAGGAAATATTCTTGTTCCCAACCTAGGTACGAGTACACCTTATTTACTTCAGGGTTGAAATAACGCACAACATCAGTTGCCGCCTTATTAACTGCACGAAGTGATTTCAATAGAGGAGCCTTGTAGTCAAGAGACTCACCAGTATATGCGATAAATACAGTAGGAATACATAGTGTATCATCTACAACGAATGCAGGTGATGATGGATCCCATGCAGTATATCCACGTGCCTCAAATGTATTACGGATACCACCATTAGGGAATGAAGATGCATCAGGTTCTTGTTGAACAAGCAATTTACCAGAGAAATCTTCTAGCATACCACCCTTGCCATCGTGTTCAACGAAAGCATCATGCTTTTCAGCAGTACCTTCAGTCAACGGAGCAAACCAGTGTGTATAGTGAGTGACTCCAAGTTCCATAGCCCATGCACGCATACCTTTTGCGATTTCGTCTGCGATAGCACGATCTAGTGTTTGACCATTTTCAATAGTATCGATCAATTGATTGTATACCTTGCTTGGTAGATACTTAAACATTTTCTCCTTATTGAAAACGTATTTACCAAAAAATTCAGACGGACGTTCTTTGACGTTTGGAACTTCAACAGCCTTCTTTGCAAAAGCTGACTCTACGACTCTAAATCTAAGTTTTGACATAATAATTGAGGTTTTTATTAGTAATCTTTGTATGTCTATTGAATGTTTTCGTTTTAGTGACTGCTTTTAGTCTTGTGCAAGCCACTTTTTGATGCGTTCCATTGCTTCTAGGCAATTGTCCCGTTCACCAAAGGCTGTTAATCGGTAGTAACCTTCACCACTAGGACCAAACCCAGCACCAGGTGTACCCACCACATGAGCCTTTTCAAGCATCTCATCAAAGAACTCCCAAGAAGACATCCCCTTAGGTGTTTTGATCCAGATGTAAGGTGCATTAACACCACCATATATTTCTAGGCCAGCCGCTTCAAGCGTTTCCTTCATGATTTTGGCATTGCCCATATAGAAGTCGATAGTAGCGCGTACTTGCTTTTTACCTTCTTCGCTATACACCGCCTCTGCGCCGCGTTGAGTGATATAGCTTGTTCCATTAAATTTGGTACATTGACGACGATTCCATACTGGGTTGAGCGCAGTCTTTTCACCCGTAGCCGTTGTCGCCATTAATTCTTTAGGCACCACTGTGTATCCACAGCGCACCCCAGTAAATCCTGCAGTTTTCGAGAAACTGCGGAACTCGATAGCACATTTTTTAGCCCCTTCGATCTCGTAGATAGAGTGAGGGACATCCTCTTCAGAAATAAATGCTTCATATGCCGAGTCAAAAAGAATCAGCACATCGTTTGCTAGTGCATAATCCACCCATACTTTGAGCTGCGACTTAGTCAGCGTAGTACCTGTTGGATTGTTTGGATAACATAGATACATCATATCGATGTCTCCCTCAGGTAGGGCAGGCACAAAATCATTCTGGCTAGTACAACTCGTATATGTGATATTGCTCCACATACCTGTTTTTGTATCTAGTTCGCCAGAGCGACCACCCATAACATTGCTGTCGATATACACAGGGTAGATAGGATCTGTAACCCCCACCTTGTTGCCTACGCCAAGAATATCACCGATGTTGCCCGTATCACTTTTGGCCCCATCACTTACAAAGATCTCATCCATCTCGATCTGGATACCACGAGCCGCATAATCATTGTCCACGATAGCCTTTCGTAGGAAATCGTAGCCTTGTTCTGGGCCATATCCGTAGAATCGTTCTTTCGTAGCCAAGTCATCTAAAGCGCTATGCATAGCGTCTAGTGCAGCCTGTGGTAATGGCTGAGTGACGTCGCCAATACCAAGACGAATGACTTGTGCTTCTGGATGAGCTTCTTGAAAAGCACTGACCCTTTTAGCAATATTACTAAAAAGATAGCTTCCAGGAAGTTTCAAAAAATTGTCATTAATTTTTACCATAATGATCTCTGAATTTGGTTGTTTATAGTTTTAAGTTTGCTTTGTTATTTTAAGTGTAAGCCTTATTCTACAGTCCACACAGTACCTTCAAATACCGTAGTGGCTGGTCCATCCATAAATAGATGCTTATCTTCTTCTTTTTTCCATTCGATGCTTACTGGTCCACCATCCATCGTGACGATACTCTTATTACTAGCTCGTCCAGTGAGGCACGCTGCTACTGCCGTAGCACAAGCCCCTGTTCCGCAAGCTTGAGTAATTCCCGATCCACGTTCCCATACACGCATACGAAGTTCATCTTTGCCCGTTACTTGAACAAATTCAACATTAGTACGATTGGGAAACATAGGAAGAGTTTCAATCTTTGGCCCGATTTCGGCCAATGGCACTTGAGCCATGTCATCCACGAAGATGACGATATGTGGATTGCCCATAGATACGGCAGTTCCACGGAATGTTTGACCATCTACAGTAAATTCTTGGTCAATCATTTCTTCGGGAGTATTGCTACGAAAAGCCAGTTGCTCGTTCACAGGAATTCCCATATCGATACAAGCTTTAGGCACATATTCGTTGCCCGCATCATCTTTTTTAATCGTTAGCTGGATGACTTTGATACCAGCCAAAGTCTCAAGAGTAATGCTAGACTTTTTTGTCAATCCTTTTTCGTAGACAAATTTCCCGATACAGCGTGTACCATTGCCACACATTTCTCCCTCCGAGCCATCTGCATTAAACATGCGCATGCGGAAATCGGCCACTTCAGAGGATTCAATTAAAATAAGTCCATCACTACCAATGCCTACATGGTATTTGCTCCACGCAATAGCATTAGCCTCGGGATTGGGTAATGTCTCTTTTGTACAATCTACAAAGATATAATCATTACCTAAACCGTGCATTTTAGTGAATGCTATTTCTTTTATCATTTCGTTGTTTGTTGGTTTGTTAAAGTTGCTATTTGTTTGCTTACGATGCAAATATACATCATTTTGTATAATCCGCAAAGGAAATAACTTTCTTTTTTGTTATTTTCTTGTTTTGCTTTCAGTTTGATATGTCCTGCTCCAATATCGCTTTCATATTGACAGAATTACGGCCTATATTTTTTTCATATTCTCTTTGCTTTAGATTTGGCTACGTTGGGGATATAGACTATCTTTGTCTCAGTTTGAATTTCCGCATTACACATTATATAATAGGATGAATCTATTACCCATTTTTGCTCAGTTGACACAAGTTCAACAAGAACTCCGTGCTTACGCTTTATATCTTACTCACGATGCGTCTTTTGCCGATGATTTATTGCAAGAGGCTTCCATTCGTGCGATGAGTCAGATAGACCAGTATCAGGAGCAAAATAAATTCTTACCATGGATGAAGCGCATCATGCGCAATATGTTCTATGACCGAATGCGTGCAGAGCAAAAAGTATCTATTCAATCGCTTGATGAAATCGATTATTTGGAAGACTATGCAGCCATGGATAGTTTTCAAGAGCCTGATAATGAGGAGTATGATTTGAGTCTGTTGATGTCTTTGTTGAAAGCATTGCCAGACGATAAGCGCGAACTTTTCGGATTGTATGCGCTCAAAGGAGTGAGCTACGAAGACATGGCAGAAATCGTGGGAGTGCCCAGTGGAACTGTTAAAAGCCGTTTGCATCGAATTAAGAAAGAGTTAAAAACCGCATACTTCAAAGCCCTAAAAAACACAGGAAAATAGCTTTTTTTGTGCACATTGCTATGTGGGCTGTGCAATTACCAAATTATTACTGCTAAACATTGTAATTCCTAGATATTTTTTCAGGAAACATTTCGCCATATCATCTGAATAAAGTACTTTTGTAGGCATATTAATTGCATATTCCAATAACGTAAACCTTTCGATATACAACGATGAAGAGGGAGATAAAATTTAGCCTAGTTTATAGAGACATGTGGCAGTCTTCAGGCAAGTATCAGCCACGCGTGGATCAATTGGTAAAAATTGCTCCAGTGATTGCAGAAATGGGTTGTTTTGCACGCGTTGAAACAAACGGTGGTGCATTCGAACAAGTGAACCTAATGTATGGTGAAAACCCAAATAAGGCCGTTCGTGAAGTAACCAAAATCTATCACGAGTACGGTATTCAAACACACATGCTAGACCGTGGTTTGAATGGTATCCGTATGTTCCCATGCCCAGTAGATGTACGTAAGATGATGTACAAAGTAAAACATGCACAAGGTGTAGATATTCCACGTATCTTCTGTGGTTTGAACGATACCCGCAACATCATCCCATCTATCAAGTATGCTTTGGAAGCAGGTATGATCCCACAGGCTACCCTTTGTATCACCAATTCTCCAGTTCACACAGTAGAGTACTATACAGCAGTTGCCGACGAACTAGTGGCCGCTGGTGCTCCAGAAATCTGTTTGAAAGATATGGCAGGTATTGGTCGTCCATGTTTCTTGGGTAAATTAACTAAAGCGATCAAAGACAGACACCCAGAAGTTGTTATCGAATACCACGGTCATACAGGTCCTGGTCTTTCTATGGCTTCTGTATTGGAAGTATGTAAGAACGGTGCCGATATTATCGACTGTGCCATCGAACCATTGTCATGGGGTAAAGTACACCCAGACGTAATCTCTGTACGTGCCATGCTAGCCGATGCTGGTTTTGACGTGCCAGAAATCAATATGGACGCCTATATGAAAGCGCGTACATTGACACAAGAATTTATCGATGACTTCTTAGGTCTATTTATGAACCCAACAAACAAGTTGATGTCTTCATTGCTATTGACTTGTGGTCTACCTGGTGGTATGATGGGATCTATGATGGCCGATCTAGAAAATATGCAAGGTGCCATCAACATGGCCCTAAAGGCAAACGGCAAAGAACCATATACAATGGAAGAGTTGACTCTGAAATTGTTCAACGAAGTAGAATACGCTTGGCCTAAGCTAGGATATCCTCCATTGGTTACTCCATTTAGCCAGTATGTCAAGAACATCGCCTTGATGAACGTATTGTGCCTAGCACAAGGTAAGGAACGTTTCTCAATGATCGACCCTAACGCATGGGGTATGATTCTAGGTAAGAGCGGTCGCCTTCCAGGTGAACTAGCACCAGAAATCATTGCACTTGCTAAAGAAAAAGGTTACGAATTTACCGACGCCACTCCACAAGATAACTATCCAGACCAGTTGGATGTATATCGCAAAGAAATGGACGAAAACGGTTGGGAATATGGTGAAGACGATGAAGAGCTATTCGAATTGGCTATGCACGATCGTTAATACCGCGACTACAAGAGCGGTGTGGCTAAACAACGTTTCCAAGAAGAAGTCGACAAGATGCGTGCAGCAGAAATGGAAAAGGGTGGTGTAAATCCAGAAGAACTTATCCTACTTAAGCGTGGTAAAGCTCAACCAATTATGGCCCCAGTACAAGGTAAATTGGTATGGGAATACGATGTTGTAGAAGATTCTAAAGCTCCAGTTATCGGTCGCCGATACGAAGCAAACGAACGTTTCTGCTATATCACCACTCCTTGGGGAGAACATTGCGAAGTGCCAGCAGCCTTTACAGGTCGCGTTGTAGAAGTCAGCAAGAAGCAAGGCGCTACAGTACGCAAGGGCGATGTACTTGGTTATGTCGATCCAGAAAATACAGACAAGTAAGACGGTATACAAACCTTCTATGACTAAATATAAAAAGAGGATACATCCATTGTGATGTATCCTCTTTTGCTTTATCTTCTTTATACTGCTGGGCTAGCTTATTGCTCAAATGGCGCCCGCCAGTCACATACCGTATAGTCGCTACAACCATAGCACGTACGTCCCTTGATGATTGTCCCCTTCCCACATTTCGGACAAGGAGCCCCAACCACTATTGGTGGTGTGGATGTCTCTTCTTTAGGCGTTTTTATCTCATTTGTTTTGCGTTTAGCTGTCGCCTTTTTCTTCTCTTCTTCCAGGTTGATGATAGGCACATGGCGATTGCTATTATCACCCAATACAGCCAGCACAATCTCTTGAATCATCTCCTTTAGTTCATCGATAAACTGCTTAGCCGAATATTCCTTCTTTTCGATTTCGCGCAATTTGCGTTCCCAAATCCCAGTCAACTCCGCACTTTTCAACAGTTCCTCGTGAATAAGACTCACCAACTCGATACCCGTCGGTGTTGCCACCAGATTCTTGCGCTCCTTACGGATATATCGACGTTTTAGCAGCGTCTCAATGATATTGGCCCGAGTAGACGGACGTCCTATACCATTTTCCTTGAGTGCCTCCCGCAAGTCATCATCTTCCACCAGTTTCCCCGCCGTTTCCATCGCCCGTAGCAGCGTCGCCTCCGTGTATGGTTTGGGCGGCTGCGTACTCTTTTCTTGGAAGTCCGGCGTATGCGGTCCACTTTCCCCTTTTACAAAAGCAGGGAGCGTAGATTCCGTTGCACTTTGCGCAAAGACCACCCGCCATCCAGGTTCCAAAATCTGCTTACCCGATGTTTTAAACGGCACATCTTTCACCTTGCCTTCCACCGTCGTGGTCGACACCTTACAATCGGGATAAAAGATAGAGATAAATCGTCGAGTCACCAAGTCATACACATTGCGTTCCATATCCGTCAACCCCTGCGGACGCACCCCAGTAGGGATAATCGCATGGTGATCCGTCACCTTAGACGTATCAAAATAACGCTTACTCTTAGGCAACTTCTTGCCCCGCAATGGACCGATCAAAGCCTCATAGTCCGACAATCCACCGATAATCTTTCCACAGCGATTATACACATCCTCACTCAAGAAAGTGGTATCCACACGCGGATACGTCGTTAATTTCTTCTCATATAGACTCTGGATCAACCGCAGCGTCTCCTCCGCACTATAACTGAATTTTTTATTGCATTCGACCTGTAGCGACGTCAAGTCAAACAATTTAGGCGCATGTTCCACCCCCTTCTTCGCCGTCACCTTAGTCACCTCAAACGGACTATCCTTGACCTGCTCCAAGAAAGCTTCCCCCTCCTCTTTGGTATCAAATTTACCTTTCGTCGCACTGAAAGTAGTATCCCGGTACACCGTTTTGAGTTCCCAATACGGCACCGGCACAAAGTTTTCAATCTCCAAGTGTCTGTTCACAATCAGCGCCAACGTCGGCGTTTGCACCCGGCCTATCGACAATACCTGCTGTTGCTGCCCATACTTAATCGTGTATAGACGCGTCGCATTCATCCCCAATATCCAGTCCCCGATAGCCCTCGACAAGCCCGCCTCATACAGAGACTGATACTTATCCTGATCCACCAGATTATCAAAGCCCTCCTTGATCGCCTCCTCCGTCAGCGAAGAGATCCACAGACGCTTCACCGGGCATTTCACCCCCGCTTTGAGCATCACCCAGCGTTGTATGAGTTCTCCCTCCTGGCCAGCATCCCCACAATTGATAATCTCATCAGCATTCTGCATCAGTTTCTCAATCACATGAAATTGCTTTTGGTAACTTTCCGAATCAATCAGTTTGATACCAAAACGTTCAGGAATCATAGGGAGTGAGCTCAAGCTCCACGACTTCCAGTTGGCCAGATAGTCATGCGGCTCCTTGAGCGTACACAAGTGTCCGAAAGTCCATGTCACCTGATACCCATTGCCTTCTATATACCCGTCATGACGAGAGGTGGCTCCTAAGATGGAGGCAATATCACGGGCTACGCTAGGTTTCTCTGCAATGCATACGATCATAATGTGAAGGCTATTAATTAGGGTTTATAAGACGAGGACATACATCCCGTTGCTTCCTGCAAAGGTAAGCAATCTCTCGCCTGTTTCCAATGCTTTTTAGTACTTTTATACCCAATTACTAGGGCAACGGATGGAAAAGCACTATCTTTGTAGACTGAAATAAACTAATATTAAAGAGTCATGCCGTTAAATTTACCAGGTATACTTCCAGCGGTCGAAGCGCTTAAAAAGGAAAATATATTTGTCATTGAGCGTGATCGCGCGGCAAGTCAGGACATCCGTCCTTTGCGAATCGCAGTACTCAACTTGATGCCTTTAAAGATAACCACCGAGACGGACCTTATCCGCCTCCTATCCAATACACCCCTGCAAGTCGAACTCACCCTCATGTGCATCAAAAACCACGTGAGCAAGAACACCCCTGCAGAACACCTCGATGAGTTCTATCAGACTTTTGAAGAAATGAAAGATCAGAAGTACGACGGCCTCATTGTCACCGGTGCCCCATTAGAAAAGATGGACTATGAAGACGTCTCTTATTGGGACGAGATACAAGAGATCCTCGATTGGGCCAAGACCCACGTCTTCTCCTCACTCTTTATCTGCTGGGCCTCCCAAGCCGCCTTGTACCACTACTACGGTGTGCCCAAGGTGGCGCTCGACCACAAACTCTTTGGCGTCTTTGAACATAAACCCCTGCGCCCTTTGCACCCCATCTTCCGTGGATTCGACGACACCTTCTACGTGCCCCACAGCCGTTTCACCGAAGTGTGCCGTCAAGATATCGCCAAGGTACCCGAATTGAGCATCCTCTCCGAGTCGTCCGAAGCCGGCGTACACCTCGTTGTAGGCCGCGAAGGCCGTGAGTTTTACGTCACCGGACACAGCGAATACAGTCCACTCACCCTCCACGACGAATATATACGTGATTTGCGCAAAGGCGAAACCATCGCCATGCCCAAGCACTATTATCGCGACAACGACCCAGCCAAAGGCGTCCAAGTGACCTGGAGAAGTCACGCCAACCTGTTGTTTTCCAACTGGTTGAACTATTTCGTATACCAAGCCACACCATATAACATCGAGGATATTCAGTAGATGAAAAAAGTAAGAAAGATCGAACTGCTGGCCCCAGCCAAAAATAAAGAGATTGGGATAGCAGCCATCAACCACGGCGCAGATGCCGTATATATAGGCGGTCCCAGCTTTGGAGCCCGTGCAGCCGCCGGCAATACCATCGAAGATATTGCCGCCCTTTGTGAGCATGCCCATCGCTATGGCGCCAAAGTCTATGTCGCCCTCAATACCATCTTGTACAATGACGAACTCGATGCCGCACGCGATATCGTATGGTCCTTATACCGTGCCCATGTCGATGCCCTCATCATCCAAGATATGGCCCTTTTGGCCATGGACAAGATGCCCCCACTGGCCATGCACGCCAGTACCCAGATGGACAACCGTACCTCGCAGAAAGTACGCTTTCTAGCCGACGAAGGCCTAGACCAAGTGGTGCTTGCCCGCGAACTCTCCCTCGAAGAGATCCGCACCATCCATGAGGACAACCCCAAAGTACCCCTCGAAGTCTTTGTTCATGGCGCCCTATGCGTCAGTTACAGCGGTCGATGCTATGCCAGCCAAGCCTGTTACGGCCGCAGCGCCAATCGTGGTGCCTGCGCCCAAGTGTGCCGCATGCCCTTCCACCTCGAAGATGCCCAAGGCCACGTGCTGCAACACAGCAAACACCTGCTGTCCTTGAAAGATATGAACCGCATCGACCAATTAGAAGCCCTGCTCGATGCAGGTGCCACCTCCTTGAAGATAGAAGGTCGCTTGAAAGATATGGACTACGTCAAAAACGTCGTAGCCGCCTACCGCCAAGCCCTCGATCAGATCATGGCCCGTCGTCCCGAGTATATGCCTGCTTCGTCTGGTCACTGCCTCTTTCGCTTCACCCCTCAGCTCGATAAAACATTTAGCCGAGGCTATACCGACTATTTCCTACATGGCCGTCAGGAAACCGTTCACAACCCCGATACTCCCAAAGCCATGGGCGAAGAAATGGGCCGTTTCAAAGAACGCCGTGGCCGCTTCATCACCGTTGCAGGCGTCAAACCCTTCCACAATGGCGATGGCGTATGCTTTATCAATGCCGAAGGCAAGCTCGAAGGCTTCCGCATCAATAAAGTCGACAACAACAAACTGTTTCCCCAGCAAGCACCCCCCAATATCCCCCCACGTGCCACGCTCTATCGCAACTACGACCACGAGTTTGCCAAGCTCCTAGCCGACGACCTCTCTGGTCAGCGCGAGATCGACGTGACCATGCGTTTTTACGACACCCCCACAGGGTTCGCCTTGACCATGGAAGATACCGATTGGCAAGCTGCTACCTGCACCGTCGAGTGGGAGCATCAGATTGCCAATAACCCACAGCACGAAGCCATCCAGCGCCAACTAGCCAAACTAGGAGGTACCGGTTTCCGCGCCAGCCATATCGATATTGATCTGAGCCAAGCCTGGTTTATTCCCGCATCCGTAGTGGCCGATTTGCGTCGACAGACCACCGCACGACTCGAAGCCAATCGCAAGATGCACTTCACCCCTAGTCCGGTCGCTAGCAAAAAGAAAGCCAGCCATGTAGTGCTTCCTACCGAGATGGATTACCGCTATAATGTGGCCAATGACGTGGCCAAACGCTTTTACGAAGCCCATGGCGTCAAGAAAGTCGCCCCAGCATACGAAGTGCAGCCCGTCGACGATGCCGTCTTGATGGAAACCAAACATTGCATCCGCTATGCCCTCGGTGGATGCCCCGTGCACCATAAGAAACGCTTGAAACATCCAGAACCACTCACACTCGTCGGACTAGATGGCAAGCGATTCCCCTTGGCATTTGATTGCAAGCGTTGCGTGATGATTGTCAAGAAAGAGAAGGAATAGTTTATACGTGATATCACTACTCCACACTTGGTTGCTTTTGTGGAGAATCAACTTCTTACAAGGTGCTCTTTTTCTTGAAGAAAGAAGAGTACACACCATAAAGTATGAGTAGTACGAGTATTCTTAATAAGATATAGTCACCACTCCATACTTTATACATTCAGTGTTTCTTTTTACAGTTTTCATATGCTTGAGTGTATTATTTATTTGACCATAAATATATATAATCTTTTTTTCTGTGATAAAATGTGTGTACTTAAATGATAACTGTAATGCATATTCAGGATTAGTCGTTCCTCTATTGCTTTGTGTGCGATAGCAGACATACATGGGGCTTATTTTGAATACTCACATTTTTTTATGGTCTATATATCGGTATCTATTGTTTTTTTTATATATAGAGATGTACTATTTGTTTGTATAAACAACAATTATAACTATATTTGTAAACAAAATGTACACATGGATATCATATTAATAGCATTATGTGAATAAAACTAACCAAATTCATTTCGAAAACTATTTGATTAAAGGAGATAGTACCGAAGCTTTCATCCATTATTATTGCCGAAAGAAGTTTATGAGGCACATATTGAGTTGCCATATTATCTCCTTGATATTGAAAAAATTGGGACTCATGTCCACCCAGAAGTTTTACCATCGCCTATTGCAATATATAATCAAGGGGATGCGCAAGGACCGCTTCGAGCGAGTGGCCAAGGAATTTGCGGCCACACGATTGGACAACTATTTGCATATGCCCCACCTTAATGAAGTTATTCTGCTTCAAAGTCAAGGGATTGATGTTATAGTACAGTCCTCAGGAATGCAAGAATGGGTCAAGCCCTGGTGTGATAAGTTCAATATCTTATACGTACAGGCTTGTCGAGCCGAATGCGATGAAAATGGATACTTAACTGGTAAGATTTTACCGCCAGTGTCACGATAAATCAGGTCGATATACGTTCCTGTATATAGGCTTTTTACGCTTATTTTATTTCGCTAAAAACTCAAGCGCTTGCGATTTTGTTTGCATCCCGATGTGTACAAAAACGCAAGCGCTTGCGTTTTGCTACATAAGCGCTTGCGATTTTTCGTACAATAGATGTTTAAAATAGGGCATACTTTCTTGCCTTAGATGCTCGAATTTAAGCCTTACATATCGAGATTTACGCCTTAGATTTCAACATCTAAAGCGCGAAAGATGTACACATATATATCCCGTCTCACTGACTTATATATAAGAGCGAACTGGGAAGTATATAAGAGCGCGCTCTTATATACTTGCTAGGTAGGTTGTCAAGTATATGACAGCGCGCTCTTATATACTTCTCGGAAAGGTGTGACTAGAAGGTTAGTCATTTGCTGTGTACATGTCCTCTAAGAATAAGGTTTATGGATGATGATTGAGATGGATAATAGATGTTCCCTTTTCTCAGAAATAGTGCGTTTATATCCTATCTGCTCGTACCAGTCCATTCATCACGGCATATACGGTGAGCCCGGCAACGCTTTTGATGCCCAACTTATTGGTGATGTTCTTGCGGTGCGAAATCACGGTGGTGAGTGAGATGCATAGTTTATCGGCTATTTCTTTATTGATAAGCCCATGCACAACGAGCTGGAGTACTTCTATCTCGCGTTGCGATAGATCGGGATTTTCTTCTATCCCTACAGGGTGGGTGGTTTCGGGCGATTCTACGCCAGCCAATAGTAGGGACAGGGCCACGCGGAGGCGACTGCGTGCCATGCTGGTCTGTAAATAATGTGTGCCAGTGGGCATGGACAGGGGGGCGGTGCCTTGCATCAGGATGATGCAACGGTTTTGGCGTTGGTTGAAAAAGCTATTGAAGAGTGCATAGTATTGTGGGGTGACAAAATACCATTGGTACATATCGGGGGTGTCGTCCATAAGGGCACCATAGTCGGTGAAGGGGCGGACGATGAGTTGCATGTCGTCGGCACAGGCTTCAAGCAATAGGTGCTTGAGGCCTTCGGCTTCTAGGGTGTTGGGGGTGATAATAGCAATTTCGATGGTGTGCATGGGGATGGGGTTATATATTAAGTTGTTCTGCAATAGCTGTGGCACAGCGGATGCCGTCGATAGCGGCACTGACGATACCACCTGCAAATCCTGCACCTTCACCACAGGGGTAGAGGCCAGAGAAGTCGGTGTGTTGCAAGGTGCCGTTGTCGCGCGGAATGCGTACTGGGGCGCTGGTGCGTGTTTCGACACCTATCATAAGGGCATTGTCGGTCAGGAAGCCGCGGGCACGCTGGCCGAAGGCTTTGAAGCCTTCTTGGAGGCGGGTGGTTACGAAATCGGGCATCCAGAAATGGAGTGGGGAACCGACGACGCCTGGACTGTAGCTGCTTTCGGGGAGTTCGGCGTTGAGGCGGTTGTTGACAAAGTCGGCCATGCGCTGGGCTGGGGCACGCTGGGTCATACCGCCTTGAAGCCAAGCGGATTTTTCGAGTTCTTCTTGGTAGCGTAGCATGCACAAGGGGTCTTCGGCGTAGTGGCTGTTGACGTCTTCGGGGCGCAGTTCGACGACCATGCCGCTGTTGCTCCAGCGGCTACCTCGGCTACTGGAACTCATGCCGTTGACGACTACTTGTTCGGGACCTGTGGCGGCGGGTACGACGACTCCGCCTGGGCACATGCAGAAGCTGTAGACACCTCGGCCTTTGACTTGCTGAACCATGCTGTATTCGGCGGCTTGCAGATACTTGCCTCGGCCTTCTTTATTGTGGTATTGTATCTGGTCTATAAGATGGGCGGGGTGCTCTAGACGTACTCCCACGGCGATGCCTTTGGCTTCGATGGGGATGGTGGTCTCGGCTAGGTAGCGGTACACGTCTCGGGCGCTATGGCCTGTGGCTAGGATGACGGGACCGCGGAGTTCCAGGCCTTGTTTGGTGGTGATGCCGACGACTTCTTTACCAGAGAATAGCAGGGTGTTCATGCATTGTTCGAAGTGTACTTCGCCGCCGCAATCTAGGATGGTTTGGCGCATATTTTCGATAATGCGTGGGAGTTTATCGGTACCTAGGTGGGGGTGGGCGTCAACTAAGATGTCGGTGCTGGCGCCGTGTTGGCAGAAGACTTCTAGGACTTTCTTGGTGGAACCGCGTTTCTTGCTTCGGGTGTAGAGCTTGCCATCTGAGAAGGCGCCTGCACCGCCTTCGCCGAAACTATAATTGCTTTCTGGATTGACGGTGTGGGTACGGGAGATTTGGGCTAAATCGAGCTTTCTGTCGCGCACGTTCTTGCCTCGTTCGATGACGATGGGTTTGATGCCTGCTTCGATTAGTTCGAGGGCGGCAAAAAGACCTGCGGGACCAGCACCGACAACGATGGCTTGCTTGTCGCCCTGTACGGGATGGTAGTCGATAGGATCGTACATCTCGTCATGGGGCACTTCGTTGATGTAGCATCTCACTTTGAGGTTGATGTATATCTGGAGCTGACGAGCATCGACGCTTCGCTTGAGGATGCGTATGGACGTGAGTGTGCGTTCGTCTAAGCCTTTTTCGTCGATAAGGTATTGGCGTAGGGCTTGTGCGATGGCCGCTACTTTGGGCGTGACACGCAACTGAAATTCTTCTGTCATATATTGTTTTGTTATTTTCTTATTGAGCCAAATCATTGATGGCTATCTGTTACTGTTCCAAATGGGGGATGGTTTAACCAAATACTTGGCGGAATGCTTCCTCTACTTTGCGTACTGGAGTGAGTTTGATCGTGTATTTGCTGGTGTTGAGACCGTGCATGTTTTGGGCGGGGAGGATGAATTCGGTAAATCCAAGTTTCTCGGCTTCGCTGATGCGTTGTTCGATTCGATTCACGGGACGAATCTCTCCGCTCAATCCGACTTCGCCTGCTAGGCATACTTGTCCCATAATGCCTGTATCCATATTGCTGGAGAGGATGGCGCATATGACGGGAAGGTCGATGGCGGGGTCTTTGACTTTGATGCCTCCTGCGATGTTGAGGAAGACGTCTTTTTGGCCTAACTTAAAGCCGACGCGTTTTTCAAGGACGGCTAGCAGCATATTCATGCGGCGGATGTCGAAACCAGTGGCTGAGCGTTGTGGGTTGCCATATACGGCGGTACTTACAAGGGCTTGGGTTTCGATAAGGAAAGGACGTACGCCTTCGACTGCGGCAGCGATGGCTACTCCACTCAAACCTTCGTGGTCGGTGCTAAGCAGTAGCTCTGAGGGGTTTTGGACGCAGCGGAGGCCTTCTTGGCGCATCTCGTATATTCCAAGTTCGTCGGTGCTGCCGAAACGGTTTTTGATGCCACGAAGGATGCGGTAGATATGGTGTTGGTCGCCTTCAAACTGGAGGACGGTGTCGACGATGTGTTCCAATACTTTAGGACCAGCTATGCTACCTTCTTTATTAATGTGTCCGATGAGGATTACGGGGAGTTGGCGCTCTTTGGCAAAACGTAGGATGGCGGCGGAGCATTCACGCACTTGGCTGATGCTACCGGCACTCGATTCTAGGAGTTCGCTGCTGATGGTTTGGATGGAGTCGATCACGACCATATCGGGTTCTACTTGTTTGATCTGTAGGAAGATTTGTTCTAGGGCTGTCTCGCAGAGGACGATGAGTTCTTTGGAGCCAGGGTGGATGCGCTCGGCACGCATCTTTAGTTGTCGGGCGCTTTCTTCGCCACTGACGTATAGGATGCGTTTGTTGGGGATGTTGAGGACGGTCTGTAATACTAGGGTACTCTTGCCTATGCCTGGTTCTCCTCCTAGTAGGACGAGCGAGCCGATGACTAGGCCACCTCCAAGTACGCGGTTGAGTTCTTCATCTTGAAGGTCGATACGGATTTCTTCGCCTTCAGTGATGTCTTCAATGCGCATGGCTTGACTAGGTGGCAGGTCGGTATTGCCTGTCACTTCTCGTTGGGTGTTGTGTGGACGGATGATTTCTTCTACAAAGGTGTTCCATTGGTTGCAACTGGGGCATTTGCCCATCCATTTGGGACTGTCGTAGCCGCAGTTGCTGCACACATACACGCGTTTTTCTTTTTTTGCCATAGCTATTGGGATAAATGATGAACTCTGGGCAAAGATACGAAAAAAAAGAATAGAGGATGTTTTATGTCAACACATAAAACATCCTCTACCGTTATGGGTTATGAAGTGTTCTGACTGAGAGAGATAAGTCAGAATATTTTTGACCAATGATTAGAATACGAATTCTGCACCAAAACCAAATACTTTATTGGTACGAGAATAGGTGTTTTCTGTTTGGTATGTAGTCATTCCAGTATAATCGTCATAGAAGCTTTGCATATAGCCGATGTTGAATGCTACTGCATCGTTCATCTTAATGCGACCACCAAAACCAATTGAGTAGCTATCGCAAGAGAATGAAGTGTCTCTTTGATATCCATCGCTTAGACCATAGTTGGTGTTTTGGTATCCTGCACTGAGGGTGACGCGATCGGTGATGTCCCATTCTGCACCTGCCAACCATTCGATTGTACCGTGAGTAAGGAGTTTTTGCTTGTCATCTGCCATACCTGCGTCTTTGTCGAAGTAGTAGTGGTAACCTGCACTGACGTGTACGGTAGGGATGATTTCGTAACGTGCTCCTAGGGTTAGGATGGCTGGAATATCGCTTGGGGTATTGACGCCATCGTCGTATGATGCCAATAGGGCTTTTAGTTGAGCACTCTCTTGGTATAGAATATTTGCACGAAGAGGGGAGTTGCTTTTGTTCTCAATGTTGAGGTTGGTCATGAACTCATATTTTGCGGCAAAGTTCCATTTGCCAAAACTAGCATCTACACCGATGATGGGTGTTACACCCCATCCGCTTTGGTCTACGTCTAGCGCAACGTCTGCTAGTTGACTACCTGGAAGGCCTAGGGCTTTTGTTTGAGCTTGAACTGCTGGGTCGGTAGCATTGACTAGGATAGATCCTTTTTGACTACCAAAGAAGAAGTTCATGCGGCCACCACCATATACGGATAACCAATCGTTGATTTGGTATGTGATACCAAATTGACCACCAAAGATGTATTGCGTACCTTTCATGTTCATATCTACATCATACTGTGAAGGATTGAGTTGTAGACGGGTGTCTCCACCTAGAGGTAGATTGGCAAATGTGCTGACAACAAGAGTTTGGAACATTGGAAGTCCATTGTTAAAAGTGGCTTTACCTCCACCACTTGTGAAACCTAACATTCCTGAGAAAGTAAGTTTGTCTTGTTTGTATGCTGCCATGATTGTTGGGATGATTGGTGCTGATGCATCGCCTTCAAAATCCATTTTTTTAGACGTGTCGCCGTCTAAGTTCCAACCATAATTTAATAGGCGTGAGTTGGCATCTCGTGTTTGAAATGCACTTTGGTTATCAATAGATAAGAAAAAACCATCGTGAGGTAGGAAAGATAGTCCTGCTGGGTTGTAGTAAACAGAAAAAATATCTGTTGATGCATCTCTAGCCATCATACGCAAGAAAGATGCACTTTGATTTGAATTAGTGAGTAGTCCACCTGCGTGGATGCTGCTTACTGCAACAAAAATGGCCGCAATGGCAGCCATGAAAAATCTTTTCATACTTTTTATTATTGATTAATATGGGCGCAAAGATAGAGCAAAATGATCCATCTTCCAAATGTTTTGTTTCAAATCGAACTAAAAAAATACACGATTCGTTGATATGTGTGCAATAAAAGTAGTGCGAAAAGTCTATAAATAAATAGGTTGGTTCAAAATTAGTTGCTACCTTTACCAAATCATTTTTTTTAGTTGTAATCTTAAAAATACGTGTATATGAAAGCTATATTTCGTCTGAAATCGCTGGTTCTGATCGCTTTTCTTGCGATCTCTACGGCGCTATCTGCACAAAGTGATAATGATTATTCAGCTTATATGCAAGGAGCTGTACCAGTTGTAGATGGAAAAGTTGTGTTTGAAAAGAAATTGCCAACACATGGGCTACCTGTTGAGCAATTGTGGAAGACGTTGGGCACATGGGTGAAGCAACGAATGGCGAGAAATGGTAATGCTAGTCGCGTGGCGTATAGCAATGTTGATAAAGGCATGATTGCTGCGATGGGTGAAGAGTATCTTATCTTTCAATCAAATGCTTTATCGCTCGATCGTGCGATGATGAAGTATTTATTGACTGTCAATGTGCAAGAAAATGATTGCCGTATGATGGTGAGTCGCATCACATTTGATTATGAAGATGCGCATCTTATGGCTGAACAACAAATTACGGATTCGGCTACTCTGTATAAAAATGGTACGAAGTTGCGTCGTAGATTACGTAAATTTCGAGTTGGCACTATTGATATGGTTAATGCTTTGTATAATGAAGCAGAGGTCGCTTTGAATAAAGTGGCTGTAGATATGTTGGACGAAAATAACCCAAAGGCTGTTGTATCTACTATACAAGGTGGGGGCAATGGATCGGTACGTCCTAGTCAAATTGGCACATCAAAAACAGGTGTGCCTGTTCAACTCGTACAGACTACAGTGGCTCCAGCATCTAGCATAGTGGTGCCATTGGGGTATAGTATTATGGTTAGGGATATGGCTAAGAGTATTGCGTTTTATACAACGAATTTTGGATTGAAAATGCAATCTAGTTTTACATCTCCTGATGGACAATATAAGATGTGTCAGTTATCTTTTCAAAATAGTGCTTTTACTTTACAATTGATTCAGAAAAAGGGACAAGTAATAGCTGCATCAGATAATGGAGTTACTTTGCTTTGGAAGGCTGGTAGTTATAAACGTTTGTCTGAACGTCTTGTGAAATCTGGGGTGATAAAAGCACCTGTCGATGAGGCGAGCTTTACTGTGGTGGACCCTGATGGGTATAAAGTGCAGGTGATGAAGTAGAATATTCCAAATAGTTATATGTGAGTATAGAAATAGCAGATGCGATGAACGCATCTGCTATTTTTATGGGGTATCATTGAATGAATTATCTCTTACGGAATCGTGCTTTTAGTTTATCTATGGCCACGGCTCTATCTTCTGGAAAGAGTCCAACAAAATATATGATAGGAAGATAGCACAGTACAAATGCTGTACCCATACATAGGAAACGTACCCATCCTGGTGACATGTAGTGTATGATAATTAGTGGGGTTATACTACCTAATATTAGAACAAAAACTAATTTTATAACTAGAGAGCGAATAAATTGAAATACATTGATTTGTAATTCTTTTCCATATGCCACAACCACATAAATGTGTTAGGTAGCCAAAAAATAAGAGTCAGAGCTTGTGTTGTGATCACATCCAACCCAAGATAAAGCAATATGTATGTTACAAATACTATAGGGAGAATAATAAATGCACTCAACGATTGTGGACGTTTAACATGACCGCTAGCTTGTTGTAAAAAAACGGATGAACGACAAAATAAATCAATGAGACATTGTGTTAGTGCTATGTATATTAGAGGTTCGGTGTATTGTGGAACTTGTTTTAACCATGCTTTAAGGACAAAGGAAAGATCAACACTTAGTGGAATTGCAAAGAATAAAAAAAGATACTCACCATATAATGCAGATTTTTTTACTAAGATTCGACAGTCTTCTAGGTCGTTTGTTGCGTAACTTTTGATTATTTGTGGGTTGACAGCTACCATTAAATTACTAGTAAAACGTGTGATGTTACTCGTAACTTGATTTACAATACCATTAGCGGCATTGATTGTGGTTCCAAGAAACATATTTAATACAATGTTTACTCCGTTTTTACACATCATAAAAGAAAAACTTCCAACGAGATTCCATCCGCTAAATGATAGGATTTCTTTAAATACTTTTTTGTCAAACCATCTTTGTATTCTGTATTCTTTAAATTGTTTGTGACTATATACTACAGGAAATAACGCAGAGATAATTCCAGTGAATGTGAATAGGCTATAGTATAAAAGTAACTTGTCGCCAGCAACAAATTGAATGACTACAACGACAGCTAGTTTACTCAAAACTTCAAAGATGCTGAAGTAGGCGTAAATGCCCATGCGTTCATGGGCTATGACCATGGCGGAGTAGGGAGCATTGCTGATGGTTAGTAGAATAGGGGCACAGGACATGAGCAATAGTATGCGAGCTGTTTCTATTCTTTCTGGGGCTATGACTAGTTTGTTGTTGATCATCCAAAGTCCCCCTACAATGAGAATGAGTACGATGATAATCGCAAATAGTACATTAGTATAAAATGCTGTTGAGAAAGTATGTTTTAATTCTTTGGTGTTGCCTTTACCTAACATGTAAGTTAGAAAACGTTCAGTGCTCACTAGTAAAGATTGGTTTAAAAAAGAGAGCATTGCAGTGACTCCAGTGACCAAATTAACCAGACCGAAATCATCAACACCGAGTACATTTAAGACGATGCGGGACGTGTACAATGATACTACGATGACTAGAATCATACGAATATAGAGCATCAGGGTATTTTTTACGATGCGTTTATGGTTGCTTGTTTGTTCGTCCATAAATAGAATTGGCTTTATGAATAAATGTATTTGCGAACAAATATAGTCAATTTGTTTCTCTTTTTTATGATTGGAACTGTATTAGTTTTTGTTTATATCGGTAGATAAGTTACGACGAGGGGTATAAACATTTGTTGTTTTTTCGAGAATGTATCGTAAAAAGTTATTATTATTCTCTTTGGTCTTGCACGTTTTCCTTATCTTTGCGCTGTATTCAGTACCATATATATGAGTAAAACTTTTCCTATGAAATGTTATTATCGATACATTGGCATTGTATTGTTGTCTGTTTTGTCATGTTTTTGTGTTGTACCGCAAAGTATGGCGAAAGATTTTGTGTTGGTGATTGATCCAGGGCATGGGGGAAAAGATTCTGGAGCTCTTGGCTCATTTGGAAAAGAAAAAGATATTAATTTAAATATTGCTATGCGCTTTGGTAGAACGGTTGAAA
>Ga0116162_10000249_pt1 | contig 41727 bp, 39 predicted proteins | sample AD_UKC105_MetaG_FD_89875 | JGI IMG/M metagenome (GOLD analysis project Ga0116162, IMG submission 89875) | Active sludge microbial communities of municipal wastewater-treating anaerobic digesters from Hong Kong - AD_UKC105_MetaG | ecosystem: Engineered > Bioreactor > Anaerobic > Digestate...
CATCCCCATCATCATGCTCACGGCCAAGGACCATGAAGCCGACAAGGTCGAGGGACTGGAAATAGGCGCCGACGACTACGTAACAAAGCCGTTCTCTCCCAAGGAACTCATTGCACGTGTCAAGGCGGTCCTTCGGAGATCTGAGCCCGGCAAGACGGACTTCATCTCCATCGGGGACTCCATTGTCATCGATCCCGAGCGGTTCGAGGTCAAAGTGGAAGGCGAGACCATCACTCTCACCCCGGTGGAATTCAAGATCCTTCACCTCCTGGCCCAGAGCCCGGGAAAGGTGTTCACCAGGGACCGCATCCTCGACCACCTCTGGGGCAACGAGAAGGCTGTCCTTGACAGGACCGTGGACGTGCACATCAAGAACCTGCGCGACAAGCTCGGGGACTCCGGTGACATCATCAGGAACGTGCGGGGCGTGGGGTATAAGCTGCAGGCATGAGAAGACCCATCTTCTTCAAGATCTTTGCCGGTTTTCTAGCGGTGACCGTGACCCTTGCCGTGCTCATCCTCGGTACGTCCTATGAGGTAATCCGGTCCCACTACCTCAGGTCCACGGCCCAGAACCTCCAGAGCATCGGCACCCCGCTGCGGGATGTCATCGCCCCGGTCTTCGCCAGGGGGGAGGCCGAAGCCCTGAACAGCCTCGCCAGGCAGTACGACCGCCAGCTGGACGTCAGGATCACCATCATCGACGCCGCGGGCAGGGTGCTCGCCGACTCCGAGCGCGACCCCGCCACCCTGGAAAACCACGGGCACCGGCCGGAGATGGTGCAGGCCCTCCAGGGCCGGACCGGCCGGAGCATCCGCTACAGCAAGACCCTGGACCAGGACCTCCTCTACATAGCCCTTCCCGTGGAGAGACAGGGCCGGATCGTCGGGGTGCTCCGCCTGAGCATGACGCTTGGCCATATCGATGAGCTCCTCCATTCCCTGCTCAAAAGGCTCTTCGGGCTGACAGCGGTCATCATCGTGCTCTCGCTCGCCCTCTCGGCGTTCTTCTCCCATCTGATTTCCTCTCCCATACGGGCACTGAGCAGGGCCGCCCGCAGCGTGGCGGGCGGCGACCTGTCGGTGCGCGTATCCCCGTCGACCGACGACGAGATCAGGGACCTCACCGAGAGTTTCAACGACATGGCGGGCAAGCTCGAATTTTCCTTCTCGGAGCTGAGGACACGGAAAGAAGAGCTCGAGAGCATCCTCTCATCCATTACCGAGGTACTGCTCGTCCTGGACCCGGAAGGGAAGGTCCTCCTGTACAATCAAGCCGCGCAGAAAATCATACCTGCCGGGACCATCCTCGGCAGGTATCACTGGGAGCTGCTCAGGTCGACAAAGCTCAATGACCTCGTGCGGGATGCACTGGAAGGTTCTGTTTCGGGTGAGGTGGAGCTCCTTGAAAAGACCTACCTGTGCAGCATCACCCAGCTCGCCTCCCGCAGGGACAGGATCGTGATCCTCCATGACATCTCGGACATGAAGCAGATCGAGAGGGTCAAGAAGGACCTGGTGGTGAACGTCTCCCACGAGCTGAGGACCCCGCTCACCGCCATCAAGGGGTTTGCGGAAACCTGCCTGGATGAGGCGGACGGGGCGATGCGGGAGCACCTGAAGATCATCCTCCGTCACACGGACAGGCTCATCGCCATGGTGAACGACCTGCTCACACTGTCCGAGATCGAGGAAAAATCCAGGCTCGCCGTCGAGGACATGAGCGTGAAGGACCTCATCGGCAACGTCCTGGCCGCTTACGAACCGAGGATCAGGGGCAAGGGCCTCGACCTGAAGGTCGAGAGCCCCGAGTTCACCATCAAGGCCGATCCCTTCAGGCTCGAGCAGCTCCTGACCAATCTGGTGGACAACGCACTGAAGTATACGGAAAAGGGCTGGATCTCCATTCATGCAGAGCACACGGCCCAGGCAGCGGTGATCACGGTCAGCGACACCGGCGTCGGCATACCGAGGGAGCACCTCGGAAGGATCTTCGAACGCTTCTATGTGGTCGACAAATCCCGGTCGAGGAACATGGGGGGGACGGGCCTCGGGCTGGCCATAGCCAAGCACATCGCCGCCCTCCACGGCGGAATGATAGAGGTGCGGAGCACCCCCTATTCCGGCACTTCCTTTCGGGTGACAATCCCAACCAAAGACTGAATTCGTCTGCATACTGAACTCATCGAGAGCAAGACGAATATATCCCCTGATAACCAGGAACATCTTCCCTTGACGGAACAGTACATTACTTATATGAGATCCTTGGCGAAACATCCTAGACATCCACGAACTCATGTGAGGAGGAAAGGGTATGGCCTTCAGCTTTCTCCCGAAAGAATCGAATTTCTTCATCCTGTTCAACAAGCAGGCCGCCCATGCCGTACAGGCTGCAGAGCTGTTCAAGCAGTTCACTACCTCCGGCGGTCTCGACCAGGAGACCGTGCAGAAGATGCGCACTATCGAGCATCAGGCGGACGAGATCGCCCATGATATCATGGACCGTCTTAACAAGACCTTCATCACCCCCTTCGACCGGGAAGACATCCATGAGCTGGCATGTTCCATGGACGACGTTATAGACATGCTCTACACCATCGCGAACCGCATGTACGTCTACAAGATCAAGAACGTCGACACCGATCTGGTGGAGTTCGCAGCCATCATCGACAAGTCGGTCCGGGCGTTGGCCAAGGCCATAGAAGGTCTGCAGAATTCGAAGAATCCGCAGTGCGCATTGGATGCCTGTATCGAGGTGAACCGGCTCGAGAATGTTGGCGACACCATGAGGGACGCCATCCTGGGACGCCTCTTCGAGACGGCCACCGATCCCATTTTCCTGATCAAGTGGAAGGAAATCTATCAGTTCGCTGAGACGGTGCTCGACATGTGCGAGGACGTGGCCCACGTGGTGGAATCCATCTTCGTAAAACAAGCCTGATGCCATGACGGCATTCGTCCTCTTCCTCATCGTCCTGGCGCTGACGTTCGACTTTCTGAACGGTTTCAACGACTCTGCCAATTCCATTGCCACCGTGGTGTCCACCCGCGTGCTCAAACCGCGCCACGCAGTGGTCTGGGCGGCATTCTTCAACTTCGTCGCCTTCCTCTTCCTCGGCCTGCACGTGGCGAACACCGTGGGCAAGGGCATCGTGGATGTGAACATCATCGACACGCACATCATCTTCGCAACGCTCATCGGCGCCTGCATGTGGGACATCGGCGCCTGGTACGTGGGCCTGCCGACAAGCTCCTCCCACGCGCTCATCGGAGGGCTCGTGGGTTCGGCCCTGGTGAAGGCGGGCCCGCAGTCGCTGATCATGTCGGGCATCATGAAGACCATCATCTTCATCTTCGTCTCTCCCATCGTGGGCCTGTTTCTCGGCCTGACCATCGGCACCGCCGTGTACCGCCTGTTCAAGAGGGCCACGCCCAAGCACGTGGATTCCATCTTCCGCAAGGGACAGCTCATATCCGCCGCTCTGTTCAGCCTCGGCCACGGCGGGAACGACGCACAGAAGACCATGGGCATCATAGCGGGCCTCCTGTTCAGCGCCGGCCTCCTGGGCGACACGTTCTACATACCGTTCTGGGTGGTGATCTCCTGCCAGGCCGCCATAGCCCTGGGGACCATGTTCGGGGGCTGGCGCATCGTCAAGACCATGGGCCAGAAGATCGCCAAGCTCAGGCCCGTGGATGGCTTCTGCGCCGAGACGGGTGCCGCCATCGCCCTGTTCGTCACCACCGCCTTCGGCATACCCGTGAGCACCACGCACACCGTAACGGGATCCATCATGGGGGTGGGTTCGCTGCGGCGGCTGAGCGCGGTGCGCTGGGGCGTCGCAGGCCGCATCGTATGGGCATGGATCCTCACGATCCCCTGTGCCGCGGTCGTGTCAGGGGTCACCTATATTATCGTCTTCCGTTTCTTCTCGTAGACGTCTCTGTACCCCCGATCTCCCGGCCCTGCCTCAGCTGTGGGGACGTACGGGACAGGTTCATGATCGGGTCTTCATGATAAATTAACCGAATCTTCATCAATCGTTAACAATCCCAGCCTAAGATTAGGAAAAACAAGGGACTGCAGGATTGATATCCGTTCAGGCACGACTATTATGTACCCAATCGCTCGTCCATCCGGGAACATGCCGTGTCACGTTACGTGAGGACATATGTCTCTCTACATAATCTTCCTCATCCTGCTGGCGCTCGCGTTCGATTTCCTGAACGGTTTCCACGACTCTGCCAACTCCATCGCCACCATCGTCTCGACCCGGGTGCTCTCGCCGAAATACGCGGTGGTCTGGGCCGCATTCTTCAACTTCGTCGCCTTCCTGTTCCTGGGCCTGCACGTGGCCAACACCATAGGCAAGGGAATCATCGACGTGAACATCATAGGCCCTCACGTCATCCTCGCGACGTTGGTGGGTGCATGCGTATGGGACATTCTCACCTGGTTCTTCGGCCTTCCCACGAGCTCGTCCCATGCCCTCATCGGCGGCATGGTGGGGGCCGCCCTGGTCAAGACCGGCCCCGACGCCCTCGTGGCCACCGGCATCATCAAGACCATTGCCTTCATCTTCATCTCCCCCACCGTGGGCCTCTTCCTCGGGCTGATCATCGGCATAGCCGTGTACTGGGGCTTCAGGAAGGCGACCCCGCTCCATGTCGACCACATCTTCCGCAAGGGTCAGCTCGTCTCCGCCGCCCTGTACAGCCTCGGGCACGGGGGCAACGACGCACAGAAGACCATGGGCATCATCGCCGGCCTCCTGTTCAGCGCCGGCCTCCTGGGGGACACGTTCTACGTCCCCTTCTGGGTGGTCATCTCCTGCCAGACCGCCATAGCCCTGGGAACCATGTTCGGCGGGTGGAGGATCGTGAAGACCATGGGGCAGAAGATCGCCAAGCTAAGGCCTGTAGATGGGTTCTGCGCGGAGACCGGGGCGGCGCTGAGCCTCTTCATCTCCACCATGATGGGCATCCCGGTGAGCACGACCCACACCATCACGGGCTCCATCATGGGCGTCGGGTCGCTGCGCCGGCTGAGCGCGGTGCGCTGGGGTGTGGCGGGCCGCATCGTGTGGGCCTGGATCCTCACCATCCCGGGGGCGGCGGTCATCTCTGCCGTCACCTATCTGCTCACCGCCTAGCAGCCCTTTCGCCGTTGACTTGTGCCATGGGAGAGTATCCTTTTTCCATCTTCATGAAAAATTAACCTGATCTTTATTGCCTGTTCACACTTCTCACCTAGATGGAAAGCAAAAATTCACGGAGGAATACAATGAAGACACGAATGCTCACCCCTGTTGCCCTGATCTTTCTTGCAGCGGCCTTCCTATGCCTGACCCTTGCAGGACCGGCCCATGCGGCGGGAAACGAGGTCACCATAAAGGGATCCACCACGGTGCTCCCCATCGCCCAGGTGGCGGCCGAGGAGTTCATGGACAGGAACCCGGGCATCAAGATCTCGGTGCAGGGCGGGGGCTCGGGTGTGGGCATCGCATCCCTGCTCGATAGGACCACGGACATCGCAGACTCATCCCGCAAGATCAAGGGTGAGGAGATCGACAAGGCCAAGGCCGCCGGCGTGAGCCCCAACGAGATCGCCGTCGCCCTGGACGGCATCGCGGTCATCCTGCATCCCAGCAACCCGATCAGCGCCCTGACCAAGACCCAGATCAAGGACATCTACACCGGCAAGGTCTCCAACTGGAAGGAAATCGGCGGTCCCAACGCCAAGATCGTGGCGGTGAGCCGGGACACGTCCAGCGGCACCTTCGAGGCCTTCGAGACCCTGGCCATCAACAAGGAGAAGGTCAGACCAGACGCACTGACCACGGCGTCGAACCAGGCCGTGGCCCAGACCGTGGCACAGACGCCGGGCGCCATCGGCTATGTGGGCGTCGGCTACCTCAGCCCCAAAGTGAAGGACGTCACCGTGGACGGCATCAAGTGCACCAGGCGGACCATCCAATCGGGAAAGTACCCCCTGGCCCGCGAGCTGTACATGTACACCAACGGCAAGCCATCGGGGAACACCGCCAAATACATCGACTTCGTGCTCAGCAAGGATGGACAGAAACTTGTTGAAGAAGAGGGTTTCGTAGAGATTTTAAAATAAGAAAATCAAATCAGACGGGGAGGAGGCCGGCACCCTTTCTCCCCGTTTTCTCGACACGATTTTTAACGGAAAGTTAACAGAATCTTCATGTACTCTTAACTTCAGTGCCATATGAATACACTATCATCATGAATACTAGACAGTTCAGAATACTGAGAGAGGACCTATACAAATGGGTCTTTGCAGTCCTGGCCTTCTCGTCCCTGATCTTTCTCGTGGGGATCATTTTCACCCTTCTCAAGGAATCCATACCGATTTTCATGCACTCATCTCCTTTACATCTCCTCTTCGGGCAGTTCTGGTACCCCACGGCCGATCCCCCCGAATTCGGCATGTGGCCGCTTATCCTGGGGTCGGCGGTGGTCACCCTGGGGGCCATGCTCGTGTGCGTACCCATCGGAGTAGGTACGGCCCTGTTCATTCACGAGCTGGCATCAGCACGCCAGAGGGCGTTTCTCAAGCCGGTCATCGAGGTCCTGGCCGGTATCCCCTCCATCGTGTACGGTTTCTTCGGCATGGTCATTGTAGCACCCTTCCTCCAGAATCTCCTGGTTATCCCCACCGGCCTGTGCGCCTTCACGGCCAGCCTGGTGCTGGGCATCATGGCAACACCCACTGTGGCTAGTCTCTCGGAAGACGCGCTGAGCTTCGTGCCGCGAAGCTTCCGTGAGGCATCGCTCGCCCTGGGGGCCAACCGGTGGCAGACCCTGACCAGGGTGGTCGTCCCTGCCGCCGGATCGGGGATCTCCACGGCCATCATCCTGGGCATGGGCAGGGCGGTGGGCGAGACCATGACCGTGCTCATGGTGGCAGGAGGAGCAGCGGTGATTCCCAAGAGCATCTTCGATCCGGTACGGCCCATGACCTCGACCATAGCGGCGGAGATGGGAGAGGCGGTCATGGGGAGCCTCCACTTCAGCGCGCTCTTCGCCATAGGACTGATCCTGTTCATCATCACCCTGGCCATCAATATCGTGGCCGAGGTCATCAGCCGCAGATACCGGCTGAAACTGGGGCTCGGCAGATGACAACGCAGGGCCGAACGTCAAACGGTTCGACAGAACGGCTCGCCGGAATGCTGCAGCAGCCTCGGAGGCTCTTCCGCATGAGTGACCTGTCGCAGGCCCTGGGCTTTCTCTGCCTGATCCTATGCATCCTCTTCGCGCTCTTCTTCCTCGGGACCCTCATCTACTTCATCACCTCCCGCGGGATCTCGGTCATATCCTGGGAATTTCTCACCGAGGTTCCCCGCAAGGCCATGACCAAGGGCGGGGTAGCCCCCGCCATCGTGGGGACCCTCTACCTCACCGTGGGGGCCATCGGATTCGCCCTTCCCCTGGGGCTCGCCTGCGCCATCTACCTGTGCGAGTATAGCCCGGCGGGCTACATCGTGAACATCATCCGCCTGTCCATCAACAACCTGGCCGGCGTGCCTTCGGTGGTCTTCGGGCTCTTCGGCTTCGCGGTGTTCGTGAAGGTCTTCGGGTTCGGCGTATCCATCCTCTCGGGCAGCCTGACGCTCGGCATCATGGCCCTGCCCGGCATCATCTCCGCATCCCAGGAGGCGATCCTTGCCGTACCTCAGTCTTACAAGGAGGCGTCCCTGGCCCTGGGTGCGACGCACTGGCAGACCATCAAAAAGGTGGTGCTACCCACGGCCCTGCCGGGCATCCTCACCGGCGTGATCCTCAACGTGGGCAGGGTGGCCGGGGAGACCGCACCGATCCTCTTCACGGCCGCGACCTTCTACACGAGGGGATACCCGGACTCCGTCTTCTCGGAGGTGATGGCCCTGCCCTACCACATCTACGCACTCATGACCGAAGGCACCCGCCCGGAGATCCAGACCGGCATCGCCTACGGGTGCTCCCTCATCCTCCTGTGCCTGGTGCTTGCCGTCTCGGCACTGGCCATTATCCTGAGACAGAGACAGAGGATCAACTATGGCTCCTGAAGTGAAGATCAGCGCGAAGAACATCGACTTCTTCTACGGCAAGACCAAGGCCCTGAAGGATATCTCCATGGACATCCACGCCAATCAGGTGACCGCCCTCATCGGTCCGTCGGGGTGCGGCAAGTCCACCTTCATCAGGCTGCTCAACCGCATGAACGACCTCATACCGGGGTCCAGGGTGGAAGGCCGGATCGTCATGGACGGCATGGACATCAACCACCCGAGGACCGATGTCGTCGACCTCCGGCGTAAGGTGGGCATGGTGTTCCAGAAGCCCAACCCCTTCCCCAAGAGCGTGTACGACAACATGGCCTACGGTCTCATCATCAACGGCATCCGGGACAAGTCCTTCATCGAGCAGCGAGTGATCACCTCGCTGAAGAAGGCCGCCTTGTACGAAGATATCCAGGAAAGGCTCAACGACAGCGCCCTCATGCTCTCCGGAGGCCAGCAGCAGCGGCTGTGCATTGCCCGGTGCCTGGTGGTGGAACCCGAGGTGATCCTCTTCGACGAGCCCTGCGCGAGCCTCGACCCCATCTCCACCCGCAAGATCGAGGAGCTCATCTTAGAGCTGAAAAAGGACTATACCATCGTCATCGTCACCCACAACATGCAGCAGGCGGCCCGCGTATCGGACTACACCGCCTTCATGTACCTGGGCGAGCTCATCGAGTATGACCGCACGGAGAAGATGTTCACCGTACCCTCGGAGCGGATGACCGAGGAATACTTGAGCGGCAAGTTCGGATAAGGAGATGCCATGCTGGAAGAGATGAAATTGATTCAGGTGAAGAAAGAACTCATGGAGTTCGCAACCCTCGTGGAGTCCATGGTGGACAAGAGCATAGTCGGCCTGAAGGAGCGCAGGGCGGACGACCTCAAGGAGGTGATCGAACGGGACGAACCGCGGGCGAATGATTTCGAGACCGACCTGGACGAGCGCTGCGTATCGGTCATCGCCCAGCACCAGCCTGCGGGCAGGTCCCTGCGCACCATCCTCATGGTCCTCCACATCAACAGCACCCTGGAACGCATCGGGGACCATGCCGTCACCGTGGCAGAGAGCGCTATGTTCCTTATCGGGCAGCCCCCGGTCAAACAGCTCATCGACATTCCTCACATGGCCGAGGTGGTCAAGACAATGATCTCAGACAGCATCACCTCGTTCATCAACGACGATGCGGTGCTGGCGAAGAGCGTGTGCGAGCGCGACGACATCGTGGACGGCCTACGCAACCAGATCCTGCGGGAGCTCATCACCTACATGACCTCCGACCCGACCACCATCGAACGGGCCCTGCAGCTCATGAAGATCGCCAGCAATCTGGAACGGGTTGCCGACCTTGCCACCAACATCTGCGAGGACGTGATCTACATGGTCAAGGGCAAGGTGATCAAGCACCACAAGGACACAGTATAGAAGAGCCCCCGCCCTATCCTGCTGGTGTGGGCGTTCCGGCAGGATCAGAAATGGACCGCCAACAGCAGGTACGCCACGTCGTTCTTCTCGAAGGAACCGTATTTCGTGGCGCTGTCCCCGGTGATGAGCACATAGGCGAGTTCCAGGGAGGTATTGTCGTAAGGCTTGTAGATGAGCCTCGGTTTGACCACCAGCGCCGAATTTCCCGATATGTCGCTGAGCTCGGGCATCTCCAGCAGGCAGTCGAGGACGGCCTTGAGCTCGTCATGGAAGAACGAGTACTCGATGCGGGACGCCAGGTAGTCCTCGAGGTCTCCCATGAATCCGGCACCACCAAGCCCGAGCTCGTCCTTGGCCTGGCTGGTGTACCGGAACTCGTCGTAGTACCCGTGGTTGAACTGGGTGTTCCAGTAGAGGCCCGTGCCGATGCCGAAGGTGTAGTCGAAGCCCACGGTGTACTTGTAGTAGGGTCCGTCGAAGAGCTTGATGTATGTCGTCTCGCTCGTGGTGAGGAACCGGGTGGTCTGCCGGACCGTGTAATCCTCCGGCCAGTAACAGCCTACCTCGGCCCAAATGCCCACGGACCGGACCTCCCCGGCCAGGTCGAAGCCCACCACGTCGAGCTTGGGGTAGTCGAGGTAGCTCGTCAGGGTGGTGCCGGATACCAGGCTGATGTCGGCATCGATCCGGTGGACCACGGGCAGGCTCACGTAGCCGTGGTAGTAGCTCAGGCCCCAGTCCATGTTGAACAGGTTGCCGCTGAGGCGCAGCCCGATGGGACCGTCGCCGACCGAGTACTCCGGCGGATCGTCAAGGACGACTGCGGCCTCGCCGGTGGGGAAGCCGTAGTCCCCGGTGAGCTCCTCAAGCCTGTCCTGCATGAGGGCCGTGCTCCGGGCTTCGAAGCTGGACGGCAGGGTGGACGGCTTGAAGGAGAGGAAATAGACCGCCTGGAACCTCAGCGTCGTTTCCGTTGGGAGCCGGTATTCGAGGTTGAACCCGTCCATGGGCAGGTGGGCCACGAAATAGTCCGGATCGAAGGTGTAGAGGTTGCCGAAATCCACGGGGTTGAGGTTGTCGATGACATTGTACTCGTCCGAGGTCCCCCAGCGTACCCGCTGCCTGCCGATGGTGAGGTCGAGACCCGGCGTGCCGAAATCCATGAGGGTGAAGGAAGCCTCCTTCAGGGTCGTCTCCATCTCGTCGGACTCGGCGGTGCCGCCTTCGTTCGTCTGGAGCTCTTCGAGGTCCTCGGCGGTCTGCCTCACCCCGTAGGTGAAATACAGGAGCGACTTGTAGCTCACGTTGTCCGAGATGTACCCGTCCAGCTTCAGGTGGAGCTCGCCGCGGTTGAGGTTGTAGTCGCCCGCCTCATGCGGCTCGAAGGCGTCTTCCGTGTCGTCCTCGGTGAAGGCCGAGCTGAAAAACTTGATATCCCCACTGAGGTTGACCTTCGAGGCGACGTCATCCTCGGCGTACAGGGCCGTAGAGGAGAAGAGCAGGAGGATGGCGCAGCAGAGAGTCCATGCATGGGGAAGGCCCCTGTGCATGAACTCTCGTAGCGTCGTTCCGGATGCTTCTCTAGTCACCCTTGACACTCCTCTTGAGGTAGCGCTCGGTGAAGATGTCGTCCTCAAGGTTCTTATCGTACTCTATCTTGGTGATCTTCATGATGGTGGAGTGGTTCTTGGTCACGTCGGTCATCTTGATCTCCATGGGTGTCCAGTAGCCCTGTACCTGCTCGTTCTTGATCTCCGAGCTCTTCCAGAGCTTGCCCGCATCATCGTAGAGATCCATCTTGCTCACGGTGAAGTCCTTCTTGTTCACCCAGGCCGTGACGCGTGGATAGATCCGTTCCGAGCCCGGCTTGCGCTTGAGCTCGAGGACGTACTCGCTGTCGGTCTCTTTGGAGATCTGCGCATCGTAGTGGTTGGAGTACTTGCCCGTGCTGAGGTCGTCATTGGACAGGTCCGAGCCTGCGAAGCTCTCCTTGCGGGCATGGGATGCGATCCTCCGGACCCGGTCGAAGGCGGGGAGGTAGAGGTACATCTTGTCGTCCGCCAGGCTCAGGAACCCGAGGTTCCTGATGTCGGCAGGGGCGGCGAACTTGAGGACGGACCAGTCGTCCTTGTCCTTGTAGTGACGCCTCCATACCTTCATGGTGCGATCCTTGGTCTGGCCGCCCTTGTCCACCAGGGTCATGGTGACGCTTGCCACCGAGTCCTTGGAGGCGGACTGGACCTCGTCCACCTTCTTGAGGATCTGGTTGCCGTCCATGGCCGGCGCCGGCGATGCCGTCACGAAAAGGAGCAGTGCCACAACAGCGCATCCCGTAAGTACCCTTCTCATTCGTACCTCCTTGCGATTTCTTCGACTATATGGTGTTCTGCCACATCGAGATCGATCTTCCAAGCCCTGTCTTCCAGGTGCACCAGCGACGCCATGGCGGGCAGCACGGAGAGCACCGAGGCGGTCACCATGGTGATGGCCATGGCGTTGATGATGGCGAAGTTCCGCAGCTCCGTGGTCTGGGAGAAGATGAGCACGATGAAGCCCAGCAGCGTGGTGCCGTTGGCCGTGATCACCGCCCTGCCCACATGGGAGGTGGTGGCTTCGAGGCACTCCCTTACCCCGAGACCCGATATGTAGAGCCTGCGGTAATAGGCCATGAAGTGGATGGCCGCATCCACCCCGAGGCCGATGATGAGCGAGCCGCAGAGCACGGTTCCGAAGTCCAGGGGGATGCCCACCCATCCCATGAACCCCATGACCATGCCGAGAGGGATCATGATGGTTATCAGTGCCAACAGTCCGCGCCTCAGAGACCGCTCGCTCAGAGAGATCATGATCAGGACGATGGTCGCCGCCAGCACGAAGCTCTGGATCTGGCTTTCGTAGAGGAGCTTGTCGAAGCGGCCGAACATCTCGTGGGACCCTGACTGGTCGATCTGCACCTGGGAGGTCTCCGTGATGGCACCGTTAATCCCGGCAATATCCTTCACCTCGTTCATGAAAAAGACCGGCCTCGGAGAGAACAGGGACCACAGGACCCCCCCGGAGCGTTTGACGAAGTCCTCGTTGTTCGCCAGCGCAGAGTCGAGCCCTGCAAAGATTGACGAGCTCGCATGGGATGCCTTTTGCAGTCTGAAGGCGTGCTCGGCCCGGCCGATCATCCCGTCCACCGTTGTCCTCGCATCCTCGGCATTCATGGCCCTGCCCTGTATTATGAGACCCGCAAGCCGCCCCTTGGTCTCATCAAGGAAGCGGGATCCCCAGCTCTCTCGCAGACCTTCCACCAGGGAGGCGATGAGGCCCGGCGGCAGCTCCTCCACGGCCTCATTCTCCAGGTAATTTCCTGTCTCCCTCCATATCGGGCCCATGTCGATATCGCCTGCATCGGCATGAAGACCCTTTCTTACTGTTTCCTCAAAGATGCCGGGTGCATAGGTTCGGGGCTCATCGTAGCGGACGGCCAGCCATGCCAGTTCCCGGGATGCCTTCCGGACCATGACCCGATCAAGGGTTTTCCGCGCGGAATCCGTAAGCTTGAGCGGGTCTACGCTCACCAGTTCCCCCGAGACATTCGCGTCAAGATACTGCTGGATCTCTGCGGATATCTCCTTCATCACCCTGGTTTCATGATCGTTCATAAGGCAGTTGATGAGGGCCTGCTTCCGGTCCTCGGACACAAAAGTCTTCAGGATGTCCTGGCCTTCCAGGAGAAACCAGAGGTTGGCGATGCCTTCACGGGTCTCGGGCACGGCATAGACCCCGTTCATGAGCCAGTTCTCCTCGGCTATGAGGTCGCTGATGGACATGAATCCGTCCAGACGGTGGTCCGAGCGGAGGTAGTTCCCCAGGGACCCCATGGCGGCCATGTTCCTCGGGTCCTCCATATCGCCCTGGAAGAACATGCTCACCCGGTACATGCCGTTGAAATCGTTCTCGAGGATGACCGAGCTCCTGCGCGGCTGACTGTCCTTGGGCATCCACTCCACGAAGTCCACACTCGTGTTTATCCTGGTGATGCCGTAGGCGAACACGACCAGGAAGACCACCGCCCCTGCGAGGTATGCCCGGGCATGGTCGTGGATCCACCCGCCCAAACGGTGCATGACCGCATCAATCCGGTGCTCCAGGGCGCTCTCTTTCTGCACGGTCGTCTTTTTCGACGCACCCTCGAAATATCCGCACAGGGTGATGAGGAGGAAGGAGAGGATACACGCGAAGGCAAGGCCGAAGGCGAGCTCGATGCCGAAGTTCCTGAGCACGATGATCTTGGTGACCCCGAAGGTGCCCAGGCCGGCAATGGTGGTGAGCGCGCTCATGATGACCGGCGTGGCGATCTGGGCGGACGAGGTGCGGATGTCCCCGGTCTGCTGGTAGCGGTTGTAGATGTGCACGGCATAGTCCGATGCCATGGCCATCATGAGCACCAGCACTGCCGGAGATATGATGTTGAAGGGAAATCCCAGGACCGATTTCATGCCCACCATCCACACGATGGACAACCCGATCACCGTCAGGCAGGCGACCACGCCGGAGGCGGACCGCAGCCCGTAGGAGAGCAGGGCCACGATGAGTACGAAGATGATGGGCACGAGCACGGTGAGGTCGCGCTTCATGTAGTGGTCCATATAGTAGGCGATGGACATGTCCCCGCCGATGTAGTAGGGGATCGCACCCGAGAGCTCGTCGACCCGGCCGATGATCTTTCCCGCCACCTGGATCTCGTCGTGGCCGCTGTCCACGGTGGCGGCCAGGACGGTATACCTTCCGTCGGCCGAGACGATGGAGCCCCGGTACATCTCGTCGGACAGGACATAGTCCCTCAATGCCTGGCCCTCCATCATGTTCCGGGGGATCTCGCGGATGAGGTTCGCCGCCTCGACGCCGTCTTCGGTCTTCCGGATATCGAGGACATTGGTGATGCTGGTCACCTGGAACAGGCCCTCGATACCCTGCACCTCCTTCGTGATACGGTCCATGAAGCGCAGAGCATCCGGGGTGAAGGCCCCGGCGTGTCCGAAATCGAAGACCACCAGCAGGAGGGTATTCGAGGAGAACTCACGGTCGATCTGCCTGAGCAGATCGCCCACTCGGTCGTTCACCGGAAGCCAGGTCTCGTAGTCGTTGTTTATCTTGAGGTCCTTCATCAGGTAGACGGACAGGGCCGTCAGGACGACCATGAGCGCCACGATGAACCACCTGAACCGTATGATACCGTCGATCAGACGCATGAACCGGTTTTCCATATCCTCCTCTTTCAGTGGGCTCCCCGCTTCCGGGCGTTCTTCCGCCCGCCCTGGGACAGGTGCGGCAGGAGCCTGTTCATGACATGTGCAACATTGCCCCGGATCGCTTCCAGGTCGAGGTCCTTGCTGAGGACCTGCCGGACGACGATCCCCTCCATCATGGCGATCATGAGCGTGGCATAGGTTTTCTTGTCGGACACGACGAACTCGCCCGCATTCTCACCGTCATCGAGGAACCCCGTGATGAGACGGTCATAGAGATGGTACTGATCCAGGAGCATCTCCCGGATGGAGGCGTCGAGAAACGAGCTCTCCCAGAACACGACCAGGGCGCTGTAGAGCTCGATGTCCTCCTGCAGAGACCTGAGGAAGAATTCCCCCATGGCTATGAGCTTGTCCCGTGCCGAAGGGATGTCCTCGATCTCGGTGAGGATCCGGTTCATGGTCTCCTCTACCCAGACCTGGAACAGGTCGAGGAGCACCGCCTTCTTGGACGGGTAGTACCAGTAGATGCTGCCCTTGGACATCCGGTACTCGGCTGCGATCTCGTCCATGGTGGTCAGGACGTAGCCCTTGCGCTGGAAACAGCGCTTGGCCGCAGCGAGAATCTGCTGCCTCCTCACCTCGGCGGACGCTCTTGGCCCCCCCATACACCTCCTCCATACATTACATACTGACTGGTCAGTATAGTTTATCCCCGTATGCGGGTCAAGGAGGGAAATCGCGTGTTAGAGCATCTCGATGATCCTGTCCTGGAACTCCTCCATGAGGCTCATGGTGTCTTTCTTCTTGAGGTTGAAGAAGACCGAGAACAGGCCCATGCCCTCCTGGAAGGCCACCAGGGCCATGGCCAGCCGGTCCGTCTCCGGGGAGCTTTCGCCGTCCGCATGCATGATCGCGCCGAGTTCCCGGATCCAGTCCGTATAGATCTTCTTGAGCCGGGCATTGACCGCCGGGTTGTACAGGGCGATCTCCCAGATCTCCACGAAGATGGTCTGGAGGTCCTTGTCCGTGGTGATCTGGGTATTCATGAAACGGAAGACCGAGCGCACGAAATCCTGCCGGGAAATGCCGGCACCCCGGAACTTCTCGATCTGCCGGGAAAACATGGTCCGGTATTTTTCGTGCACGGTCTCGATGAAGTGGAGCAGGATGTCTTCCTTGCTGCGGAAGTAGTAGTGGAGCATGGCATAGTTGATGCCCGCCTCCGCCCCGATGTCCTTGATGGAGGTATCGCTGTACGGTTTCCTCAGGAGGCACCGGTAGAGGGCCTCCAGTATCTCTCTACGCCGCTGCTCGCGGATGGGCCTTCTTCCCATGGTGCGTGCCTTTCGAGTTCTTTGTCTTTTCAATCGGCCTGCCCGTTTGCGCCATCTCCGAAGGAGATGAAGCAAAGGGGCAGGTTCAAACTCCTCTGTGCAAGTTACTTCACCAGCTCTCCCACCAGTTTCCCGATGGTGTCCACGTAGTGATCCACATCTTTTTCCGTGGCAGTCGGCCCGACAAGCGCCATTTCGTGGACCGGGGTCAGCAGGATGCCCCTGTTTGCGCACCAGACGTGGATGAGGGCGTCCAGTGGACCGGTCAGGCCCTCGGTGACGATGTCCACGGCGTTGTAGTCGACCTCTGCGAACAGGGCCTCGGATCCCGTCCTCGGAGGCTTCGGGAGGAAACGGAACTCCACCCTGCACCCGATGCGGGCTACGTACCAGGCCAGGCCGTTGTCCTTGATGATCTTCGCGAGTCCGTCCTCCATGCGCTTCGCGAGCCTGATCATGCGCGTGAAGTTCTCGTCGTTGACGGCGTGCTCGAAGGCCGCACGGATGCCGGCCACAGCCGTTGCATTGCCCGAGAGCGTACCGCCGAAGCCGAAGAAATTGTGCCAGGGCGTTCTGGCTGCCATCCATTCGGAGATATCCCTGCTGAACCCGAGGATGGCGGCCGGATAGCCCCCGGCCACGAACTTGCCCGCCACGAAGATGTCGGGCTTCAGCCCCATCTCGCCGGTGATTCCCCGGGGGCCTGCGCACATGGAATGTGTCTCGTCGATGAGCAGGAGCGTGCCGTACTTCTTCGTGATGGCACGCAGAGCCTCGTGGTAGCCGGGCTCAGGGAAGATGATGCCGATGTTCGTCATGACCGGCTCGGTGATGACGCATGCGACGTCCCCGGGCGCCAGGGCCTGTTCCAGGGCCTCCACGTCGTTGAAGTCGATGACCTTGGTCATCTTCGTGGCATCCGGCACGATGGGCCCGAGCATGCCCGGCACATTGATGAGCTCTCCGAAGAAGTTCACCACCAGGGTCTCGTCCACCGACCCATGGTATGTGCCATTGAAGCACAGGATGAGCTGGCGGCCGGTTATGGAGCGCGCCACCTTGAGCGCCATGCGGTTGGCATCGGTGGCGGTCATGAGCACCTGCCAGAAGGGCAGGCCGAATCTTTTCTCAAGCTCCTTGCCCACCCAGACAGCGTCCTCGGTGGGCAGCATGGTCGTGGTGCCGCGGTTCCTCATCTGGTCGGCGAGCGCCTCCACGATCTCCGGGTGAGCGTGGCCGCACAGGCCGCCGGTGTCCCCCAGGCAGAGGTCCAGGTAACGGTGCCCGTCCACGTCGGTGATGTACACGCCCTCGGCCTTGTCCACGAACACCGGGAAGCCGCCTGTCCAGATGCGCATCCACGACATGGGTACGCCGCCCACCAGGTTTTTCTTGGCCTCATCGAACAGCGCCGCGGACTTGGGCCGTTCCCTGACGAACCGTTCCTCTTCCTGCCTGAGCAGGGCCTTTACCTTTTCCAGTGAGATCGCAGCCATAGTCTCCTCCTTCAGTCATGGGAATAGATCAGTTTATTTATTTGTCGACCATTCAATTTATTATCACGGTTCTCCCCGGCGTTTCAAGATCTTCATGCACCATAACTCAAGGGGCCCCTAACCAGCCGTGAGGGGGGAAAGCTTATGCGCCTTTTCTCGATTTCAGGTACGCCTGGAGAATCGCCCTGATGGAATCGAAACCCACCTGATCGAGCGGTATCTCTGAAGGCTTGAGGAGCCTGACCTCACGGATCTCTTCGGAAAGCTTCTGGGGCGCGAAGGACTTCACCGTACAGGTAAAGGCCTGGTCAAGGGTACGGTAGGTGACGCCGTCATAGGGGTACGCATTGGGGAACGATCCCAGGTATCTGAACGAGCACCGCTGGGCATCAAGGTTCAGCTCCTCCCTGATCTCCCTTGCCAGTGCATCCTCGGCGGTCTCGTCGGGATCGACGAACCCCCCCGGGAGGTCGAGCATGCCCTGCATGGGATCGGAGGCACGTACGGTCAGGAGGACCCTGCCGATATCGTCCTCGATGAGCCCGGCCACGGCGGCCGCCACGTTGAGGTAGAGGTGGAATCCGCACCGCTTGCACTGCACGGACCGGTCCGCACGGATCGTTATGTTCTTCGATCCGCAGCCCGGGCAGACCCTGACTGTGTTCCATGGATACGGGTGTTCATTCGTGCCGTGCATGATCCTCTCCGCCTCGATCAGCTTTTTTTCGCAATGCCCGCCCTCTCCCAGTACATATCCTTCTTGACCATCTCCCGCAGGCCCTTGAGGGTGAGGAACGGCTGCTCCTTCTGGAGCATGTTCGAGATGAACGAGGGTATGTACCCGGCAGGGTCTGCCTTGACCGTATAGACCACGCCGGTGGTGTCCTGGTCGACACGGGTCAGAACTGCGGATCCGGCCATATCGGTCATGCGGACGTACTTACCCGTCCGAGGCACATAATCCTCCTTGAAGGCGGTCATGACGATGGTCGCCTTTCCGGCCTGGAGGTCCTTGGTGTCCTTGGTGTCGATCACCATGTCCCGGTCCTTGACCGGACCGGTGGTCTCCAGCACGAAGTAGATGATGCGGTGGTTTTCCGCATCCTGCTTGAGGAGCCTGATCTCCTTGCAGAAGCCGTACCACTGGGGAAATGAGGGGATATCCTTGAAGACCTCCAGGATTACCTCCAGGGGTGCGTCCACCTCGGCAACGCCCTTGAATTCGTTCGCATCGGAACCCGGCACCGGCCTCGTGTATACCTTGATGTTCTCGGCATCCTTGGCGAGCTTCCACGGTTCCTCGGCATTAAGGACCCACGTGAACGACATGACGATTCCCATTACAATCCAGAATAACCTCTTCATCACCGGCCCCCTTATTGAAGTATCTTTTCACCACCATGCTGAGAATACAGACTTATTGTATCAGATCATACAAGAGGAATACAAACATAACCACCGAGGCCAATGCCCTTGTCGCGGGAATCCACGACCGGATGCCGGTCATCCTGGAGCCCGACCGCCGGGGGCTCTGGCTGAGTGCGGCACCGGTGTCCGGGGAGGAGCTCGCCGGATGCCTGAAGCCTTTTCCCGCAGGTGCCATGGAGGCCTACGAGATATCCAGGCTCGTGAACAGCCCTGCAAACGACTCTCCTGAATGCATCAGGCCTGTGTGAGTTATCCCGCCCGGGGTCCCTCGCATCCATTGACAAGCCGGAGCATCCCCTTACAATACAGAGTGAATCCTGAAAAAGGAGATGCCCCATGTTCAAGAAGATCCTCTTCCCCACGGATTTCTCGGATGTCGCCGCAAAGGCTCTCCAATACGTGAAACAGCTCAGGGAGGCAGGCGGCAGGGAGGTCATCGTTCTCCATGTCATCGACCAGTCCAATCTCGAGCTGCTGAGCTCTTACAGCACCATCCAGGACTACCTGTCCATCGAGCATGAGATCGAAAAGCGCTCCACCGACGAGATCGGATTCATCGGAAACGAGCTGAGACAGCTCGGTTTCACCGTTACGGAGCGTATCGAGAAGGGCATCCCCTTGCGGGTGGTGCTCAAGATCGCCGAAGAAGAGAGCCCGTCGGTCATCGTGGTGGGGTCTCACGGCAAGAGCAATCTCGAGGAGATGCTCCTCGGCTCGATCTCCGAAAAGGTGGTGAGAAAGGCGAAACAACCGGTTCTGGTGGTGAAGCGGTAAGGCTTGCACGAAGGGTGCGCCTGCACGTGCAGGCGGTCATGTCACGGACTTTCTGCCCTTGTACGAAGATGATTTCTTCCTGATGATCTCCAGGAGGTCGACTTCGTAGATCACCCTCTTGCCTGCCAGGGGGGCATTGGCATCGATGAGGACGGAATCTTCCATGACCCTGATGACCACGGCCGGGATCGTATTCCCGTCGTCATCCTCCACCTCGAAATCCATTCCCACATGGAGGTCCAGGTCTTCGGGGAGGCTGTCCGTGGGTATCTCAATGACGAGCTCCTCATCGTACATGCCGTAGCCGTCCTCAGGCTCCACCACGAACGTCTTGTGCTCACCGGGGACCATGCCGACGACGGCATCCTCGAACCCCTTGATCACCTCATCGGCGCCGATGGTGAAGACAAAGGGTGCCAGACCCACCGAGGATTCAAAGACCTGTCCGTCTTCCGATCTCCCCGTGTAATTGACCTTGACCTTGTCGCCGCATTTTGCCGCCTGCACGAGACATTGACCTCCCAATAGGTAACCACCTAATAGAGAAACGTCCCGTCCGAGTCAAAGGTTTTTCACACACGTCGCGATACCCGCACACCTCTTCTCCCGGCAGCACCTTGATGGTATCCGGAACGCCCGTGCATACCACGATACCCCGGCCTCATCAACCGGGTGGGGAGCGATCGGGGGTTCGGACATGCGAAGGCAACGATCCGTGCGGGACACAAAGATCCGGTGACTTCAGAAAGGCTGTGCTCGCCCGGAACCTATCCTCGAACGTGTACCGATACGCGGTTATCCCTTTTTACGCCCTGATGAGGGAGGCCGGATCCCTCTCCGTCCGGAAATCGCGAAGGGCCTGTATTCGCCTCGAGCCACTTCCTGAAGTGGATACCCACGATCATGAGCCTGACCACCTCTCCGAAGGCCCGGGGACGGGTGAAGAGGGTCCAGGACAGAAGTCTCCAGTAGTACCCCCTGAACCCGCCGTCGTTTTTGATCCCGATGCGCCAGATGCTCTTGAGAAAGGCTAAGATTCCGTTCATGCTGATCTTGGACACGCTCCCTATCCTGCAGGACCGGAGGAACGCCACACACCTCCGGTAGTATGCCGCCGGAGAATAGAGCGATTCAAGAACCTGGCGGTACCCATGGACCAGGGTATCCCTGTTCATCCTGGGGATGAAATTGAGTATCCCGTCGGTGTTGTCACCGGACGCGTCCATGAGAAGCCTTCCCTCCGACTGGAGACGCTTCCAGAGCCTCGTCCCCTTCAGGGCCTCGAGCAAACCCACCATGGCCATGGTGATCCCGCTTGTCTGGATGAACTCGATCTGCCTCGAGAAGATGTCTTCAGGGTCGCTGTCGAACCCGATGATGAACCCGCCCATGACCTCGAGCCCGTGAGCCTGGATCGTATGCACCGACCGGAGGAGATCCCTCTTCATGTTCTGGGATTTGCCCGCCTCCTTCAGGCATTGGGACTCGGGGGTCTCGATGCCCACGAACACCTTGTTGAACCCGGCCCTGACCATGAGATCCATGAGGGCAGGATCATCGGCCAGGTTGATGGACGCCTCGGTGAAGAAGTGAAACGGCCTGCCGTGGGCGTCCATCCACCAGGTCAGGGCCTCGAGCATCTCGCAGGCCCTGGATTTCACCCCGATGAAATTATCGTCCACGATGAAGACCGACCCACGCCATCCCCTGCGATAGAGCGCATCAATCTCCCGGATGAACTGAACCGCATCCTTGGTGCGCTGGCGTTTGCCGTTGAGCCTCACGATGTCGCAGAACTCGCAATCAAAGGGGCACCCCCGGGAGAACTGGAGGAGCATGGACTCATAGTCATGGAAATCGATGAGGTCCCAGGCCGGCTGAGGCGTACGCCTCAGGTCGGGTTTCTCATCGGAGGCATAGACCCTCCGCGCACACCCCTGCACCAGATCTTCAAGGAAGGGCTTGAAGGTAACCTCGGCCTCCCCGAGAATGAGGTGATCCACCCCGGTGAAGCCATCCTCGTCGGCGGTGAAGAGAGGTCCCCCAGCAACCACCTTGACGCCGTTCTCCCTGCAGCGTTCAATGACCTCGATGCAGGATTCCCGCTGAACATTCATGGCACTGATGAACGCATAGTCGGCCCAGAGGAGGTCTTCACCCGTGAAATCCCTGACATTGAGGTCGATGAGCTTACGATTCCACCCCGCCGGCGCCATGGCCGCCACTGTCAGCAGACCCAGGGGGGCAAATGCGGCTTTTTTGGAGAGGTAATCCAGTGCATATCTGAAACTCCAGTATGTCTGCGGTATGCGCGGATAGATAAACAGTGCGTTCATCCCCGTCTTCCTCCTCAGGCTCCACGAGATCACGGCGAACCGGGAATGACCATAGCACAGGGACGGGACTTAAGATGCAAAACTACCTTAAAAGAATCGTCAATGTTCTGAAAAAAAGACTTCATTGTCCCTGCATGGGGGCCGGACAATGAAGCCAAACAATAAAAATCTATACCCTCCTTTACATTCATGTGTAATGCCATAGTTGGGAAAAATGATAAATGCCAAAAATAAAATAGTTAAATGACAGGTTCATCCTGACGGTCTTGCCAGGGTTCCTGTTGCTCGATGGCTGTGAGGTATGATCTCAGATTCTTCTTCGTGTTGAGGATCCCGCATTTTCTCCTGATGTTATTGCGGTGGAACGACACGGCGAATGGAGAAACGTTCAGCATCCCGGCCATTTCCTTGGTTGATTTTCCCTGTTTGATGAGGTCGGCTATCCTCATCTCCATGGGCGTGAAATCGAGGTAGTGCTGCGAGAGGGGATTGGTGTAGGGTGCCAGGAGCTCATCGAGGTTCGTCCTGATGATGTTCAGGTAGGTACGGGACTCCTCGTCCAGGCTGCCGGCCTCGATCTTTTCCAGGTAGGGATAGATGACCTTGCGAGCCCTGGAGACGATGGTCTCCCGGGCATGCCGCTTCTCCTTCTCGCGTGAATCCAGCAGGACCCTCAGGGCGATGTTCATCTCTTCCAGGTAGCGGGCCTGACCGGCGAGCTCCTTTTCCTTTGCCTGGAGAAGTTCTTCGGACCGTTTCCTCTCCGTGATATCCCTGGCAATGCCGCACAGACCGGTTATGCGACCCGTGCTGTCACGCATCGGGACCTTGATGGCATGGAAGGTCAGGGTCTTGTCGCCGATGGTCCTCGAGTACTCTCCTTCCACCACCTCTCCGGAGAGGACGCACAGGTCGATCTCCACGGACTCGGCACCCGACCCGTCCGTATAGATCTCCTCATTCCTCCTGCCGAGGATCTCCCCTGAAGGGAACCCGAAGACCTTCTCCATGCAGGGGTTGACGAAGACATACTCGAGCTCGGTATTCTTGATGAAGATGCAGTCCTGGGCCGATTCGAAGATCGCCCTGAAGCGCTCTTCGCTCTCGCGCAGGGACCGTTCCATCTCTACCCGGTCGGTGATGTCCCGCGCCACGGAGATGACTGCCTTCGCCGTTCCGTCGCATACGAAGGGCACGCCGCTCACCTCTCCGTACTTCACCGATCCGTCCCTGGTTATGAACTGGTACGTGGAGGAAATGATCCGCTCACCCCGCAGGACACGCCGGATCTCCCCCATGGCCTTGGCGGCGTATTCGGGAGGAATGACTCCCACCTCCCCAAGGGACCTTCCCATCAGCTCATCGGCCCGGTACCCCAGAAGCCTCTCCACGTTCGGCGACACGCTCGTCAGGATAAAGTCCCTGTCGATGGTATAGATGACGTCGTTGGCCAACGAGAAATGGATCTGGTACCGCTCTTCCGTTTCGAGATAGGCACGCTCCCTGCGCACCCTTTCCGAGACGGCCTTCTCCAGATCACGTACCCTCTTCTTCAGCTCCTGATAGATCGACTTTTCACCCATTCACTGCTCTCTGCGGGAAATCTGCATGGAGGAGGAATAGAATCAATACATTATATATTCAATTGTAGTTGATTCTGTTGGTTCGGGCAATTCCTATTTTAAAATTCATGGAGGGATCACATACCCTGATATGCAAAAAAGGCCGGATATGACCAGGTTGCGTGAAAACCTGCCTGATCCGGGATTATTGCCGGAAAATCCGGCACGGGGTCTCCCCACGGATGGATGTGCTCCCTATGGTTCGGCAAGGGTCGGGTGACACGGATACCGTCTCCCCGGTTTCTCCTGCAGGCTGGATCAGCAGACGAACATCCCGTCCTCATAGATGGTGATGCGTTTACCCCCGGCGAGCTGGGCGATGACGCGTTTCTTCTCGGTGTTGACCAGGTCCCAGTGCAGGGCCGAGTCGTTGAAGCCGAGATCCTTCTTCTTCTCCGGGGTGAGGTCCGAGGCAGCGCCGTCGTAGGTGTCGGAATAGGACGCCCCGAGGGCCACATGACAGTTCCCGTTCTTCCCCCCGTAGTTCTCGTCGTACAGGGTGTTGGCCATGAAGGTCGTGATCCTTGAGAAACGCTTGTCGGTCAGAGAGAACTCGCCCAGTTTCCCGGCCCCCCTGTCCATGGCGATCTGTTTCCGGAGAAAGTCCTCGCCGTGTTCCGCATTCGCCTTCACCACCGAGCCGGCCTTGAACTGGAGGCTGACGCCCTTGACGTAGTTGCCGCTTCGATAGGTGGGCTGGTCGGCATAGTACAGCCCCTCGGTGCCCCGCCAGTCAGGGGAGAGGAAGAGCTCGAAGCTCGGGATGTTGTGTCCCGAGATGCCCACCCATTTTCTCTTCAGCCCGGGTGTGATCGTGAGCTCCGTACGTTCCGATTCGATATGGTACCGGCTCACCTTCATGCCGTTGAGCCATCGCTTGATGTCCTGTGCCTCCCTGTAGATGGTCCTCCACGAGGCCACCGGGTCGGCCTTCTTCAGGAAACAGGCCCTGATGATCTGTGCGGCATACGCTTCCGGGGTGAGCCCTGCATGGCCGGCAAGCTCGGGGGTCGGATAGACGCACAGGGTCCAACCGAACTCACCCTCGGCCTCACGCCTGTCGAGGATATCGTTGATGTACTTCCTGGCCACGGTGGCCCTGCCTATCTTCTCGGGCCTCACATCGCTCAGGTGGGTTATGGAGTCCGGGGCGCGCAGCGATATACTTCCGTTGAGCGAGGCGAAGAGCTCCTCCTCCCCGGGAGTACGGAAGACGAGCTGCCGCGCATTGGAAAGGGCATAGAAATCATGCTCCATCTTCGGAGACTGCGCCACACGCTGGACAGGCTGGAGACCCAGCTCCAGGAGCTTCGCATAGACCGTTTCGGCCAGCGGCAGGGCCGCCATATCATAGCGGACAAGGACGATGTCTCCCTTGGCGAACCGCTTTCCCCGGGCCGTCTTCAGACCCCAGATGAGTACATCGGCGTATCTCTGAAGGTGCGTGGCTGTCAGCATCATGCTCTCCTCTGCCGTAATGCCCTCGGTTTGTAACAAATAACCCCGAGGTAACACAAGGGATACCTTCCCCTGTCATCGGTTTTTTGATTACGGAAATAAAGGGAATGTCATCCTTGGACGATGTGCCTGCAAACCTCTTCCACAACCTCCCCGGTGGTGCTCTGCCCGCCCATGTCCGGGGTCCTGACGACCCTAGCCGCAAGGACCTTTTCCAGGGCGCCCATGAGCACTGCGGCCATGCCGCCCAGGTCGAGGTGCTCCAGCATGAGCACCATGGACCAGATCATGCCCACAGGATTCGCTATGCCCCTGCCCGCTATGTCGGGGGCCGATCCGTGGATGGGTTCGAACATGCTGGGAAAGCGCTTCTCGGGGTTGATGTTCGCCGAGGGCGAGATGCCGATGCTGCCCAGCATGGCGGACCCGAGGTCGGTCAGGATATCGCCGAAGAGGTTGCTGGCGACGATCACGTCTAAGGTCTTCGGTTTCATGATCATGAGCCCGGCCAGCGCGTCGATGTGCATGCTCCGGGATTCGATCTGCGGGTACCCCGCCCGGACCTCGGCGAAGATCCTGTCCCAGAACACCATGGAATAGTTGAGCGCATTGGATTTCGTGGCGCTGATGAGGCTCCTGCGGGAGTGTGCACAAGCGAACTCGAAGGCGTACCGGATCACCCGGGTCACGCCCTTGAGCGTGAACCGACCCTCCTGGACGGCGGTCTCTTCCTCGGTCCCTTCGTTCAGCAACGCCCCCGCCCCGCAGTACTCGCCTTCGGAGTTCTCCCGTATCACCACGAAATCTATGTCTTCAGGAGATGATATCTTCAGCGGGGAATCGAGGCCAGGCAGCAGCCTGATGGGCCTCATGTTGATATACTGGTCGAAGCCCTGGCGGATGGGAAGCAGGAGGCCCTGGAGCGAGACATGGTCCGGCACCCCGGGAAAGCCCACCGCTCCCAGCAGGATCGCGTCGCACTGGGACAGGATCGTAAGGCCGTCCTTGGGCATCATGGAACCGTGCCTGAGGTAATGCCCGCAGCTCCAGTCGAGCTCTTGGCAGGCAAACGAGATCCCGCCGTGGAGGTCCTCGACGGCCCGGAGTATCCCCAGGCACTCGTGCATGACCTCCAGGCCGATCCCGTCACCCGGGATGAGATTGAGCGATATCTTTCTCATGAGTTTCCCTCCACGGGGATAGATATCGGGTATGCTCCCGGATTGCAAGGAGATAGAGAGGTTTCAGCGCTTGATGACGAGCACCGGTCCGGAGGCCTTCCTCACCACGGCCTCGGAGACCGAGCCGAGGAGCATCTCCTCGATATTGCTCTTGCCGTGGGAACCCATGACGATGAGGGAGGGTTTCTCCTCCTCCTCGATCCTGAGGATCTCCTGGGAGGGGATTGCGGTCTCTATGCGGACCCTGACGATGAATCCGGCCGCCTGCAGTTCTTCGACAACAGGGCGGATGTCTTTGCTGGCCTTCCTGAACAGCTCGGTCTCCGCCTTCAGAGACCGGCCCGTGTCATAGAACAGGGCCTTGCACGCCCTGCTGTCCACCACATGGAGGACGATCACCTCATCGGTTCCTGCCTCCCTGAGCTTCTTGATATAATCGACGGACTTCCGTGATACACCGGAAAAATCGTACGGATAGAGGATTCTGCGGAACATCCGGATTCCTCCTGTAACGGATCCCCATCGGATCGGGCTTCCCGCCTTATTCCTTCCTCGGCTTCGACGCCTCGGGGAAGTACTCCCGGAAGCACTCGGGGCAGAGCCCGTGGCTGAACACCGCATCCGAGTGCTCCTCGAGATAGTTCTCCAGCTGGTTCCAGTATCCCTTGTCGTCCCTGATCTTCTTGCACGCGGCGCAGATGGGGATGAGACCGCTGAGCGTCTTGATCTGGTTCAACGCCTCCTTCAGCTCCCCATTGAGGCGCTCCTTCTCCTCCTCCATCCGTTTGAGCTCGGTGATGTCCTGCAGCGTCTCCACCGCGCCCAGGAGCTCTCCGTTCCGGTGATAGACGGGGGACGCATCGAAGATGAGATAGCGCCTCTTCCCTCCCACGGCCGGATACCAGCTCTCGGCATGCAGGCCGTTCGGGATGAGCAGGGAGGGTCCGTGCTGGACGTAGAGCTCCTTCATCCTGTCCTGTTCCTTGTCCACGATGATATCGGAAAGGGTGGGACGCCTGACCTCGTAGAAGGGCGTCCAGTGGTCGGTCGTCCCGAGGATTCGAGAACAGCTGATGCCGGTGAGCTCCTCGCAGGCCCTGTTCCAGTGGATCACCCGGTGCTTCGCGTCGATGGCGAAGATAGCCACGGCGCAGTTCCGCACCATGTTCTCGAAGAGTTCGATCTGGATGAGGGCCGCCTCATGCCGGTACGAATCGTCCGCCCCGCCATCCACGGTGCAGGTTACATATTCGAGGAGGTCATCGTTCGTCTTGCCGCTTTCCATTCCCGCTGCCTCCTATACCCGTAATAATACCCGGGAGGAAAGGTTTCAAGATGCACTCAGTGGTAATCGGCCTCCCGATATCAGCGCCGTTCACTCTTCCACCGCGAACAGATCGAGGGCCTTCTTCTCGTACCACGTGGGCTTGAAGACACCCTCCAGAAACCCGTTGTGTCCCCCGTAGTCATGCATGATCAGACGGGTGGACGGACTCAGCCTCAGACCGGGGAAATCATCCGATGGTATGGCGGGGTCATCCTTCGCGGCCACGATGGTGGTGGGGGTGCTCACATCCGCAAGGGTGTCTCTCTGTATCCCGTACATCCGGAAATAGGTTTCGGGGTCGATCTCTGTCAGGTACTTCTCGAACAGGGCCTCCGTGAGGGACCTGACGGTCCCCCTGGTCATGATGTCACGGAAGTCGTACAGGTGGGGGAAGGCCTGCTGCTTCAGGGCAAGGGACCTCCTCCACTTCTTGAGGAAGTAGTAGCGCAGCAGAGAGCTCCGGTCGATGGCATCGGTGGCCCTGCTCGGGTTGATCACCGGGCTCACGGACACGATGTGGCGCAGGTTCTCGATGGGCCTCTCCGTGCACCTCCCGGCTATCCTGAGAACGAAGTTGCCCCCCAGGGAAAAGCCCATGAGGAAGCACGGGGCGCTTCCCGCCAGCGCTGAGGACTTCTCCACGGCGTTGAAGACCTCGTCGAGCAGGATGGCCCGGAAGATGCCCTCGTTCAGGCGGTGGGTGTTCCCGTGGTCCCTGAGATTGAGCCGGAACACCGAGTAGCCCTGTCCGTAGAAGAACCTGCCCGAATGGAGGATGTAGGTGGATTCCGCGCTGCCCTCCCACCCATGCAGGAGGATCACCAGCCCCGCCGGAGGCCCCCCGTGCCGGGGCGAGAAGAAACCCTGGAGCCGCACGCCTTCGCCCGCATCAATGATCATTTCGCGGGAGGCCTCCCTCATGGGATTTCTTCCCGCGGCCCGGATCTTCGCCGAGGCGAGGACGGTCTGGGTATAGCGGTTTCTCAGATACCTCGGCGGGAAAAATCTTCCGGAATCATACATGTCTTTATCCTGCCGGAAGGGCTTTCATCATGCTTCCCGCCGAAGGATCCCTACGAGACCATGAGGTTCAGAGGCTCGATGTAGACCGGGTCTTCCTTGTCCATGATCTCAACGATGTGCTTGTTGAGACGCCACTTGTGTTCCTTGAAGATGGTCCTGCCCTTGGTGAAGGTCCTGGCGTATGCGACGGCCTCCTTCATGAGCTCTTCCTCTCCCTCGCAGGCCTTGATCACCATCCTGCACTCCTCGAGCTCCTTACCCGTCGCCTTCTTGCCCGAGTACACGCACTCCTCGAGCTTGTAGTAGGGCATGGCCTTCTTCATCATGGCGAGCATGCCGGGCAGGAAGGGGATGTTGATGTCCACCTCGGGGAAGCAGAAGTACCCGCGGTCGCTCCGCATGAACCGGAAGTCGCAGGTGCAGAATATGATGGCGCCGTCGCCGAAGGCATGCCCGTTCATGGCCGCGATCACCGGCACGGGGATGGTGAGGATGCGTTTGAAGAGCTTGTTGAGGTCGTACATGAAGGCCTTGATGTCCCCGGTCCGGTTGTTGTTCACGGCATCCATCATCCAGGCCAGGTCGATCCCCAGGGACCAGTTCTTCTTGTCGCTGCTGGCGAGCACGACGGACTTGACCTCCTGGTCGGCCTCGATCTCGTCCAGTGCCTGGAGCATGCCGGAGGTGAACGACGGGTTGTGCCTGTTCTCTGCGGTGTTCATTGTCAGGATGGCCACTGTCCCATCCTTTTTCCATTCCACAACAGCCATGGTAGCCTCCTCTGATGTGTTTTCGTTCCTGTAGTTCATACCACAGATAGTCCGGGATGTGAAAAACTTCAGGCAAAGGGGGGAGGTTGGAACCGTCAGGGACCGGGTATGACGCTGTTGAAATCCATATACACTCCTGTGCTTACGGCACTCGTGTCAGCATCCTGATACGCCTTTCCGGCGAACTGTATCCCGTCGGTGATAATGAAATCCTTGCCGAAGAGGATGTTAGTGATCATGGTATCGGGAGTCTCCCAGGTGGAGAGATACACGAGTTCGCCGATGCTCACGGCGAATCCCCATTTGGATGGATGGGGCTGATACTTATCGTTCCTCCAGTATACATTATCCTGCTTGGGATCGCCGTACTGCTTTGCGAGCGCACCTCTGTGGGATTTGTAGTCTTTAATGTAGTCATCTTTATTGGGATGCACGGTGGTGAAGACATACTTCGCCCGGACGAGCTTTCCCTGGGAAAACAGATAGATCAGGTCGGCGTCCGAACCAAGGAAGCCGACCTGATAGGTCATGGAGTCGGCATCCTCGTGAAGAGGCTTTCCATTTTCGGAAGACTTGACCTGGTCCTTGCCCATGCCCCAGTTTACCTTCCTGAAGGCATAATCATCACCCCATAGTCGCGCACTGAGGATAAGGATTACGAACATACCCATCGTGACGGATCTGAGACATGTCTGCTTCATCAACGACCACCCTCCCCCAATAATACTACTATAATAACATTCTTGTCTTTCTGGACAAGTACCGGCGGCACAACCTCTCAATCCTGTCCGCACCCATGTCCTTCCGGGTAAGTGTGTCATACGGTCTAGGGTTCAAGGATGGAGATCTCGACCCTCTCTTTGCCCCTGCCTATGTTGTCCCGCTTGAGTCTTATTCGCCCCACCTCACCTGTCCGCCGCAGGTGCGTCCCTCCGCACGGGACACGGGCGAAGTCCTGGATCTCCCAGTATCGCGTCTCCTGTTCCCGGTTGCTGAACCCGCTGATGATGGGCAGGTCCGCCTCGATTATCTTGCTTGCCTGCTCCATCAGACCCGGAAAGGCATCAGAGATCCTGCCCTCCCAGGCAAAGTCGAGCCGCGCCTTGTCCCGGGCGATATGCGCCCCGATTTTCTGAGGCCTCCCATAGAGCCGGTAGACGAGCTCCAGGACGATCTCGGCGGCAAAGTGGAGACGCATGAGACGGTAGCGGCGGTCCCAGTCGATGCGGACGGATGCCTCATCACCGGTCCTGAGCCCGTGGGCGCTTTCGAGGGTGTAATAGATCTCCAGGCCCCTCTTCTCGGCATGGACGACCGTGAAGCCTCCGATGGTCCCGGCATCGGACTCTTGCCCGCCTGATTCCGCATAGAAGATGGTCCTGTCGAGGGTGACGACGGCACCATCGACTCCTCTCACCCCGGCGGTGAGCTCAGTGAGATAGGGATCCTCCCAGAATATCTTCTCTACAGGCACGGTATCCCACTATTGACAGGGAAGACCACCTCCCGTCAAGGACTGCGAACTTCCTCCGCCTTGATTCGAGCCATCAAATCTGGAATAACCGGTACTGAGAACAGGAGGACCGTATGCCCTTTGTCGATGCACTCCGGAAGATCGAACAGCTCAGAGAGCTTTACCCGGCCAAGTTCCTGGGGCCTGAGGACATATTCCGACGCATCCGCCGGGGTGACCGCATCTTCGTCGGCACGGGATGCGGAGAACCGAGGCACATGGTAGGGGCCTTCATGGAGTACGCCCGGGCCAACCCCAAGGCCTTCTTCGACGCCGAGCTCTCCCACCTGCTGGCCCTTGGCCTGACACCCAGGTCTTTCGAGACCTTCAGGCCCAACTTCCGTCAGAACTTCTTCTACATCGCAGACAGCACCCGTGATGCCGTCAACAGGGGCGAGGCCGACTACACCCCGCTGTCGCTGTCCCAGGTCCCCCGCCTGATCCGGCGCAGGCTGCTGCCCATCGACGTGGCCTTCATCCAGGTCTCGCCCCCGGACGACAGCGGCCGCCTGAGCCTCGGCATCAGCGTGGACATCATGAAGGAGGCGATCAGGCAGTGTCCCCTGGTCATCGCCCAGGTGAACGCTCACATGCCGTACTCCCACGGGGACAGCCTCATCGATCCGGAAGAGGTGGATTACTTCGTTCACCAGGATGAACGGCTCCTGGAATACCGGATACCCGACGGGGGCGAAACGGGCGCCAGGATCGGAGCCCATGCGGCCAGAATCATCCCCGACGGCAGCACGCTGCAGGTCGGCTATGGCCGGATCCCAAATGCTGTGCTGAGCCATCTGCACGCGAAGAAGCACCTGGGCATCCATACCGAACTGCTCGGAAGCGGCATCATCGACCTCATGAAGAGCGGCGTGGTGGACAACTCGAGGAAGAGCTCGGACACGGGCAGGACCGTGGCATCACTCTGCCTGGGCACGCAGGACATCTACGACTATATCCACGACAACCCGGCCGTCGCCTTCATGCCCGTGGACTACACCAACAACCCTGTCGTCATCTACCGGCAGGCGAACATGGTTGCCGTCAATTCCGCCCTGGAGATCGACCTGACCGGACAGGCCACGGCGGAATCCATCGGCGAACGCTTCTACAGCGGCATCGGTGGAAGCACGGACTTCATGAGGACCGTGGCGGCCTCGCCGACGGGCAGGACCATCCTCGTGATGCCGTCCACGGCTCACGGCGGCACCGTGTCGAGGATCGTGCCGTTCCTGTCCCCCGGTGCGGGGGCGACCTACAACCGGGCGGACATCCATTACGTGGTGACGGAGTACGGCATCTGCTACCTCCACGGGAAGAACATCCGGGAGCGGGCCATGTCGCTCATCGCCATCGCCCACCCCGATTTCCGGCCATGGCTCATCGAGGAGGCCAAGAGGCACCGGCTCATCTTCCCCGACCAGGCCTTCTTTCCAGGGGACAAGGGGGAATACCCCGGCGACCTGGAGACCCACCGGACCACGAGGACCGGCCTCACGGTGCTCCTGCGTCCCATCAAGATCAGCGATGAGCCGCTGCACAAGGAGTTCGTCTACTCTCTTTCCGACAGGAGCCTCTATATGCGGTTCCTCGTGCCCCGCACCGAGGTCCCCAGGCAGGACAGGCAGAAGCTCGTGGTGATCGACTACACGAGGCACATGGCCATCCTTGCCGTGGTCGAGCACGACGACAGGGAGGAGATCGTCGGCGTGGCCCGCTACGCCATGGAGGACGACGTCCACCGGGCGGTCCTGGCCATCGTGGTGCGCGACGACTTCCAGAACCAGGGTGTGGGCTCAGAGCTCCTTGACTACGTGACTTTCCTGGCCCGGAAGCAGGGACTGCTGGGGTTCACGGGCGAGGTCTTCGTGGACAACCGTCCGGTGCTGAGCATGCTGAAGAGGTTTCGCGAGCGCGGCTTCGATGTGCAGCGGACCATCAGCGAGGGCGTGCTGTCGATCAGGATCACCTTTTCGGACGCAGGGTAGCCCCGCGGTCAAGGCCGCTGCCCCGGGCATGACGGTTCTTACACCGGCCTGCTCAAACTTCCTCCCGGATCATAGCATGCCTCTCCCATCACCCGTTCGCCTTATATTCCGGCAGATGGATGGTGAAGGTGGAGCCCTTGTCCGGTTCGGACTGCAGGCCGATGCACCCGCCGGACTGCTTCACGATGGTGTATACGATGGTCAGCCCCAGCCCGCTGCCCTTGCCGAGAGACTTGGTGGTGAAGTACGGGTCGAACACGTGGGAGACGGTCTCCTCGGACATGCCCGTGCCGTTGTCGCTCACGACCAGTCTCACATAATCGCCCGGCCGGAGGTCCACATGCATGCCCGCCGATTCCTCGTCGATGGGGACAAGCTCGGTGGTGAGCCTGAACTTGCCTCCCTTGGGCATGGCATCCCTGGCGTTGAGCGAGAGGTTCATGATCACCTGCTCAAGCTGGCTCCTGTCGGCCAGCACGAGACACTTCTCCTTTGCCAGGGAGATCCCGAGGTCTATCTTGGCGCCCATGACCGGCAGCAGGAGCTCCTTCATGCCCGTGATCACGTCGTTGAGGTCCACCGGGGCCGGTTTCGCAGGCTGTTTCCTGCTGAAGGAGAGGAGTTGCTTGATGAGCGAGGAGGCGGTGACCTTTACGTCCCTGATCTTGCCGATGTTCCTGGTGACGGCCTCCGCACTGCCGATCTTCAGCAGGGCGAGCTCGCAGAACCCCTCGATGGCCGCGAGGTAGTTGTTGAAGTCGTGGGCAATGGTGCCGGCCAGCCTCCCCACCGCCTCCATCTTCTGGGTCCTCAGCAGCTCGTCCTCGAGGTACTTGTACTCCGTGATGTCGCGGCCCCACCCCAGGATACACTCCTTTTCCCCCAGGGTAATGGGCACCGCAGACCAGAGGACATGGCGCATGTCCCCGGACTTCGTCCTGAAGCGGACCTCCTCGTTGCGCACCATGCCCTGTTCCCGGATCTTCTTGATGAGCCTTTTGCGGTCCACCTGCTTTTCCCAGACCTCGATGTCCAGGGAGGACCGTCCCAACACCTCGTCCCGGGAATATCCCGACGCCTTGAGGTACCCATCGTTGACATCGATATAGATCCCGCCGTCCATCGTGGTGATGGAGACCCAGTCGGGACTCGCCTGGAAGATCCTGACGAACCGCTCCTCGGTCAGTCTCAGCTCCTCCTGGATCCGCATGTGCTCGGTGATGTCGAAGGCGAACCCCTCGAGGAACATGAGCTCTCCTTCGGGAGAGAACACGCCGGTTCCGTGGTCCCACACCCACTTGACCTTCTTCTGTGCGGTGTTGATGCGGTAGGCGATATGGTAGTGATCCCTCTGCTCCAGGGCCTTGTGGACCTCGTTGAAGACCATGTCCCGGTCATCCCTGTGGATGATCCTGCCGTAGGACACCTTGCGGTTCCCAAGGAGCTCCTCCTCGGAGTACCCCGTGAGCTTGAGGCACCCCTGGCTGAGCGCCTCCATGGTCCAGTCGCGGTCGTTGGCGCAGCGGTACACCATCCCAGGGAGATTGCCGATGAGGGTGTAGAGCTCCCTGCTCCGCTCCGAGAGATCCGCCTCCATCCGGATGAGCGCCGTATGGTCCGAGTAGACCTCCACGAGCTCATTCGTGGGGAGCCGGTAGACAAAGCTCTCCCGCCAGCCCGATATCCTCTCGTCCTGATAGTAGTAGATCGGGAGATACTCGCCCTCCCCGGTCCGCCATACCCTGCACAGGGCCTGGTAGAGACCCGATTCCCTGGAACCGGGGAAAGCCTCGAGGAGGGTCCTGCCGATGACCTCTTCCTTGGTGATGCCGTCGATTCTCTCTGCCGCCCTGTTGAAGGCCAGGTACTCGAAGTCCTCGCAGTCGCCGACCACCCGGAATATGGCCACCCCGCTCAGGGTGTTCTCCACCATGGTGCGGTAGCGGGCCTCGGCGGAGCCCAGCGCGTCTTCCGCGCGCTTCCTCTCGGAGATATCGATGGCCATGGAGAGGAAGTGGGGCCTGCCCTCGTAATCGAAGATCTTGGTGAAGAAGAGGCAGTCATGGATCTCTCCCGAGGAGTGGCGGAACTTGACCTCCCGGTTCCTCACCACCCCTCTCTCCACTCCCTCATCCATGACGCTCTTCCGCTGGGCCTCATCAACCCACAGCCCGATCTCCCGGAGGGTCCTCCCGATGAGGTCCCCCCTGCTGAAACCGCTCAGTTCGCAGAAGGCATCGTTGGCATCCACGATAATGCTTTCGGTGATGGTGGTGATGGCTGCAGGGATGGGGTTGAGATGAAAGCACTGGGAAAAGAGGTCATTGTTATTCGTCATGAAACGCGTCCCTGTTCGATGGTGGAGCGGATATCCTCAACTGGTTCTTCCCGCCCTCTTTCCCTTTCATAACGCAATAGCACTGACAGTCAATAGCGTCCGATCGGTCAGACGGTGTTCTATGGTGTATAGCTGCGGGTATCGGCGAGACATTCATCGCAGAACATGATGGTCGAGCCCGTGTCGATGATCTGTTGGGCGAAAACGACAAGGGATCGCCAGTCCGACTGCCAGTACATGTCACAGGCCTCGTTGACGCAGTGATGCTGATGATCAGGGTCCTCATGGTCGACGACCATGGGAACGCCGAGATTCACCAGCCCCATGCCGTGCGCCAGCTCGTGCACAAGGGTCGACTGCTCAATGATGGCCTTGTCGAATGAGGAGAAGTAGGGGGACGAGGCAAACACATCCTTGAAGATTGCAATGATGGGTGACCCCGTGATGGAAACACCCAGGATGTCTTCCTTCACCTCATCGCCGTCCTGGAAGTACCCTTTGAGAAAGACCACATAGAAGTCAGTGGTTCCCGGGACCTCCGTCATGTCCCAGAGTTCGTCGGCTGTGTCCATAATCTGGGATACCGTCCAGGCTTCCCTGTCCGCCTCGGGGATCGTTTCCATGTCGGAAAGCTCGTAAGGGACAACGATGTCGGGCTCAATGACACGCCCCTGAAACAGGGCCTGCAGGTTCGTCTCGGTCACGGACCAGTAGGGGAAATGGAAGGCATCCTGGGTGTACCCGGCAAAAGGCTCGGCCCCGGGTTCATACCCCGTATGCACGGTGACGATGTCCACGGCCGAGTACAGCGCGGGTATGTCGACCGAAGGGTACTCGGGCTCTTGAGAGGATCCGCCGCCACCTGAGGAACAACCTATGAGGACAAGGAGCAGAATAACCAGTATGGAGGAAGATGTCGTCTGTGAAAAGATATATCCCCTTCTCATTTAACCTCCCAGAACATATTGATTCTATTATATTAAATTACACGTACCCCTTGTCGCACCGATTGTCAAGATCCATCCGGGTATCGGGTGGATCCTCTTGGCGGAACTAGCCAAGAGGAGGCGTTATCCTGTAGGATAGGTCCATGAATCCGTCAGACAGATCACATCTGAAATTCTTCGGCCTGTCCCTGGCAGGCACATGGGTGTTCGCCATGTTCCTGCCCGTGGACAGGTGGCCTTATCTCGCCCTCGGCACGCTCAGCGCAGGCCTCGCCATGCTCGGCATCGCCTGGCTCAATACGAAGGGCATCGCCATGAAGGGCACTGCCGATCCCAAAAGCGTCGCCTCGGGGGCCCTCGGCCTCCTGCTCGGCACCGTGCTCATCTACTTCTTTTCCCGATGAAGGGTCCGACTAAAGATCAAGAGGCCTGCCCGTGCGGTGCACCAGCCCCTGGCCGTGGGCGACAAGGTCTCCGTTCTGATCCTTTACGAGAAAGCGGTAATTCCCGGTGCGTTTCGTCAGATCAACCTCACCGGCCTCCGCGACGAGGGTGTCCCCCGCCTTGACCGCCCTGAGAAAATTCAGCGTGATGGACAGCGCCATGGCCGCGGTGCCGTGGGAGTTGCTGGCCAGTTCGAAGGCTGCGTCGACGACGGCGAACACGATGCCCCCGTGGGCCGTCCCGTGGAGATTGAGGTGCTCATCCAGAACCGCGAGCTCCACCACGGCATGCCCGGGTCCCACCTCCAGGGCATTCAGACCCAGCATCCGGGCAAAGGGCTCCTGCCCGAATGCATCCCGTATCTTTCTGTGAAAGGCCTCTTCCATGAACCATCCTCCCCACCTGAAACAGTTCCATGACCTTGAATGTGCCATAAAAAGGATCAGATCCACAAGCAGGCCATGGCATTCTTTTCCCCCAAGTGCTATGCTTTCCGCAAAGGCCTGAGAGGACGGCATGGAACCTATTCCGGAGAGTCTCGTGGAACGGACCTGGCATGAGGTGGCTGATTACAGCCCGGACCAGGCCACCGACGAGATGAAGAAGATAGGGGAGGATCAGCCCGAGCTCCTGGCGTTCATGGTGGAGTTCACCCAGGACCTCGAGCCTGCGTCCATAGACATGGGCATATACCTGTTCTTCGTCGTGTATCGGATCTTCGAGAAGGGCTATGCCGGGAAGATCGGCCAGGTAACGGCCGAGGAGATCGTCGAGTGCTACGAGGCGAACGCGGATCTCATGGAGAGCCTGGAGTCGGCCCATTACCGGTTCCTGGAGCGGGCAGCCGAGGTTCAGCTCGCCAGCCAGCCCTACGTGATCAAGTATGTGGTGGACGCGTTCTTCGAGGTCCCCGAGGACGACGAGCTGGACCCCTTAAGCGACGAGGACATCGGCTACCTCTTCCTGCTGCTTAAGACCGTCATCGACGTGCTGAACAGGAAGACCGACTCGTGAAGTGACATCCCCTTCATCCGCAGGGTTGCCGGTCCAGGCCGGATCCAGGTCGAATGCGCCGGTCACGCCGGGATCGAAGGTGAAGGCCGTATCAAGGTACACATCGGGGTGGTCGTCAAGAAGTTCCATGAACCCCTTGCATTCAAACGCCCCAGCACCTTCCTGAAGTGTGCAAACCCCACGAATTCGTTGCTCACCGGTCCGGGAAAAGGTGAGCATGAGAGTCGATGATTCCCCTCGGACGGACCTTTTTTGAAGAACATCCCCTGCAGGCTGAAAACCCATGCAGCTCTTCACCGCCACAGAGGGATCGTGATTGATTATTATAGACGACTGGTCTACTATATTCCCCATGTCAAAATTCACCTCGCGGGAATCCATCATCAGGCACGGCGCCCTTCTGGTTCATTCCAGGGGATACAACAACACGGGCCTCTCCGATATACTCAAGGCGGCAGGTGTGCCCAAGGGTTCGTTCTACTTCTATTTCAAGAGCAAGGACGACTTCGGCCTGGCACTCGTGGACTATTACTGGGAATTCATCCGGAGTATGGCCGAAACCCACTGCTCCGAGAGCGGCATACCACCCCTAGAGAGGCTTGCAGGCTTCATGGATGCCTATCACAGACTCTTTGACGCCATGGGGCTCAAGGGGGGCTGTCCCATCGGCAATCTCATGCAGGAGATGAGCGATCTCAGTGAAGACTTCCGGGTCAAGGTCGGAGACGTTTATGCGAGCATGAAGGGATTCATCGCACAACTGCTGGTCGAAGCGTATGACAGGGGGGATCTTTCCAAGGCGATCGACCCCGACCAGACGGCCCAGTTCATCCTCAACAGCTGGGAGGGTGCAATCATGCACATGAAGCTCACCAAGAGCAACGAGCCGCTGAGGCTCTTCAAACAGATGGTCTTTGAGCGGATACTACACTAACACGCAAGAGAGGTGCTGATATGGGTCAGTGGCATAAGACGGGATGTGTGCTGTGCGCCCAGAACTGCGGACTCGAGGTCGAAGTCGAGGACAACCGCATCGTGAAGGTGAGGGGCGACAAGGGTAATGTCAAGAGCGAGGGGTATGTCTGTCGGAAGGGCATGAACATCGCCAATCACCAGCACAACGCAGACCGCCTGAAGTACCCGCTGAAACGGGTCGGCAACACCTTTGAACGCATCTCCTGGGATCAGGCCGTCGACGAGATCGCAGGGAAACTGAGATCCATCGTGGACACCTACGGCCCGCGCAGCTTCGCCTACATGGGCGGTGGAGGCCAGGGCTGCCACTTTGAGGCGGCCTTCGGGGTCCGTTTGATGAGGGGCCTTGGTTCACGTTACCACTACAGCCCCCTTTGCCAGGAATTCTCGGGCATGTTCTGGGTCTTCGGCCGCATGTTCGGCCGCCAGCCCGTCGTCCCGGAGATCGATGTGGACGAGACGGACTTTCTCCTGACCTTCGGCTGGAACGGCATGCAGAGCCACCAGATACCCCAGGCGCCCAGACACCTCCTGCGTATCGCCAAAGACCCCGACAAGACGCTCGTCGTCATCGATCCGCGTCTTTCCGAAACGGCCAGGATCGCCAACATCCACCTTCGCATCCGTCCCGGCACGGATGCCCTTCTCATGCGCGCCATGATCGCCGTCATCCTCCAGGAAGGCTGGGAGAACAGGGAATACATCGAGAAGCACACCTCGGGCATGGATGACATGAAAGACCTGTTCATGCATTTCAACGCACGGGCCGCGGTAGAAACCTGCGGTCTCGATCATGCACAGGTCCGCGAAATATGCCGCCAGTTCGCAACGAGAAGGTCGTGCCTGCGCTATGACCTGGGCATCCTGATGAACCGCCACAGCGCCGTGTCATCCAGCCTTGCGATTACGCTCCTGGCCATCTGCGGGCGGATCGGCGTCCGTGGCGGCAATGTCTTCCACGGCATGTTGATGCCCCTGGGAACCCACTGCGATGAGCGTGATCCCAAGACCTGGAGGACAAAGGCCACCGACTTCCCGGCCATCATGGGCTGCTTCCCGCCCAATGCCATGCCGGAGGAGATCCTTTCGGAGCATCCCGAGCGTCTCAGGGCGGTCTTCGTTGCCGGTGCCCATCCGCTGAGGTCCTATGCGGATACAACCGCCTACGAGAATGCCTTCAAACGCCTGGACCTTCTCGTGACGGCGGAGCTCGCCATGACGGAGACGGCTGCCCTGTCGCACTATGTCTTGCCGTCCCGGTCGGGCTATGAATCGTGGGACGGGACCTTCTTCCCCATGACCTTTCCCGGAATCTTCTTCCAGATGCGGCGCCCCATCATCGAACCGGAGGGGGAACCGCTGGAGCTGGGAGAGATCCACCTCAGGATTGCCGAAAAGCTCGGCATGATACCGCCCATACCCGACAGCCTGTACAAGGCTGCCGAAGAAGGCCATGCAGCCTTCGGCGCCGCCCTCATGGACTACGCCATGAAGGAGCCTGCTGCCATGGGGGCCATGCCGTTCATCCTCGGAAAGACGCTAGGCAAGGCCATGGGATCCGTTCACCTGGCGGCCCTGTGGGGCATGATGCAGACCGTTCCCAAGCCCTTCCGCAAGAACGCCGCCCGCGCAGGATTCACGCCGGGCCTGGACATGGGCGAGGAACTGTTCCAGAAGATCATGGACCATCCCGAGGGGCTCTGGATCGGGCTGGTGGAACCTGGGGAGAATCTCGCCAATGTCAGAACGGAGGACGGCAGGATCAATCTCGTGATCCCTGAGATCAGGGCCGAGCTGGAAGTCCTCGACCCGGAACACGAGGAGGCGGCATTGAGGCCGGATCCCGAATACCCCTTCGTGCTCATGGCGGGCCGTCACTTCAACATGAACGCCAACACCCTCATGCGGAACCCTGCGTGGAACGAGGGAAAGAGGGACTGCACCTGCATGATGCACGCAGAAGATGCACGATCCCTGGGAATCGAGGATGGACAGACGGTGAGGGTTACGACCGAAGCCGGCGCCGTGGAGATCGAAGTGGAAGTGACGGACATGGCCCATCGGGGTCATGTGGTCATCCCGCACGGATTCGGCCTCCTCTATGACGGCAGGGAGTACGGGGTGAACGTGAACCGCCTTACGAAGAACACGAATCGCGACTGGCTGGGGACGCCCATGCACAGGTATGTGCGCTGCAGGATCGAGCCGGCGTGATCCATGCCTTGAAGGCGGGGCATCCCGTAAACAGTGTCTGATCACGTCGACGATGAGGGATAACGCGCCGCGAGTGGAATGCTTGCTTCACCGCACGAAAACAGCCGTGCGCGGATCCGACTTCACTCCGCCCTTCTCAGGGCAGCGTTCCATGCGGTGTACATGCCCCGTTCTCCGGCCTTGTTGTCTTGCAATGCCCTGACAGATAGGAGTATCAATGAGACCTGAGAGGACCCGTCTGGCACCGGCGTCGTGCCGGGCCGTTCACGACAGGGGAAACATTATGGCCGGAACCCGGAAAAAGAAGATATCTGCGGAGGCAAGGGATGAGCAGCGCCTGGCCAGAAGAATGACGATCATCGACGCCGCCGAGAGGGTGTTTGCGACAAAGCCCTTCCCCAGGGTGAGCATGCGGGACGTCGCGAAAGAGGCGGGCATCTCCCCCGCCCTCATATACCGCCATTTCCCGGACCAGCAGCACCTCTTTGCCGAGGCCTTCCTGCGGGGCTCGCAGCGGCTCATCCGCCGCTTCAGGGAGCTCGGCACGGAAGATCACAAGGCATCGCTGGAAGAAACGACGGAGATCTTCATCACCTATCTCACGGAGCACGAGAACTACTTCAAGATGATGACGCACTTCATGCTCGAAGGCAACCTGCAGGAAACGCTTCTGGACAAGATCAACAGCGCCGAGAGGTCGCTGCTGGACCAGTTTGATAGCCTCTTCTCGACGCAATGCGCACCATCGAACACCAGGATGCTCTCGTACTGTTTCTTTGCAGCCCTCAACGGGATACTCATCACCTTCCG
>Ga0116162_10000253_pt1 | contig 40964 bp, 45 predicted proteins | sample AD_UKC105_MetaG_FD_89875 | JGI IMG/M metagenome (GOLD analysis project Ga0116162, IMG submission 89875) | Active sludge microbial communities of municipal wastewater-treating anaerobic digesters from Hong Kong - AD_UKC105_MetaG | ecosystem: Engineered > Bioreactor > Anaerobic > Digestate...
ACACACATTGTAGCAGGTGGCTTTTATATGTGAATCTAGGCACCTTTTAATATAAAGTCGGCAATAAGTGCGTTTTACTGCCGACTTTATATATAAGTATATGATTGTTGTCTATAAATTTTGCAATAATTCACTGGTTTTAGCCCAATAAAAATAGGCTTCTGGAGAAGTTCTCTTCAATTTATTCAAACGGGTGGTAAGCGTTGGAGCAATTTCCAAAGAAGATATTGATTCTATATTCCCGTCATATTTTTCTACGGTGGTTTGTCCTGCCTCAAGAAGCGTGGCAATATATGCTGCACAAGCAGCATCCTTTATAGCATCGTCAATAAGATACTTACCATTAAACATGAAAGTCTTTATTCTTTGGATGCCACGTTGCAGTGCGTCAAATTGACCATTGCCTTCCATACCTCTTGTTGCCAAGCATAAAGATGTTTGTCTCACATCTTCAAAAATTAGTTTTGGATTGTTCTCCAATTTACGGTATGAAAGTTCTACTTCTGCAATTTTCTCAAACGATTTAGTTGTAATATCAAGATTGTCCACCTTTTCAAATAATCGAGCAATGTCATATAGTTGTTTGATGATTTCCATGCTGGCATCATTTCCATTCTTGATATAAGGGATACCTGTCGTATTGGGTGCATAGGCAGTCAGCTTATCTCCAAGAATATCTCCGACTGATGGTACTTTTACGGAATTTGTTTCTCCTACAGTTTGGATAAACCTACTTTCTATAGGAAAAGTTAATACTTCATTATAGTGGCAATCTTCGTTAAGTACATCCAATAAAATTTTTTCTCTTCTATCTATTCCATCAATAAACGCTACCTGATAAAAGAATTTAGAATGGGTTTTGGGAATTTCTGTTCCTCGTTGTATTCTTTCTACTGGTTTGTAATCGATAAAACCATAATCTTTGTATGCTTGTAAGTATTCTTCTATCTCAGTTCCGGGAGGACATATTATGTCAATATCAATCGACAATCTGTGTCTCTGATCTTTTAGCAACAACATCAGACTGCTACCTCCTTTGAAATGGAATGGACAACCGGAATCGGCCAACATATCCAGCAATGAAAAAGCGTGAATGACCTTTTCAATTATATTCTTATCAGGATAGTTCAACTCTTTTGATTTGTCTTCAATCCATTCTGTCGTAAAACATTCTTTATTAATCATATTATTTGGATTCTTCTATCAGAGAAAATGTGCTTTTATATGCTCCTCTACGTTTTGCGTAACGAAGTATTTTTTGAATATTAATGGTGTATAAATCAAAGGCTGCTTGGTACATGTATGTTGTCTCAATACCTTGCATATAGTAGAAATCAGCATCCTTTTGTATATCTACGAGTATTTTTTCAAGTGTTGGAGTAAGTATGCCATTAATGTTATTTACAGGAGCTTCTGTAACGTATGTTTTTACAATGATACAAGGCTCTTGTAAATCTACATAATTATACATAAAATCTACATTAGGTTGTTTATAAACATACGGATAAGATTCTTTTAACTGAAAAAATACGGAATCTACAGCATCTCTATTGGTTTCAACATAGATGGCATGATTTATAGATACATGATGTTGGAGTGTTGTAAATATACTACCATCGTATATGCAAAAATCGGCAAACGGAAATTTAGCTTTTAATTCTTGATGTATTTTCAGTAAATCATCATTAGGGACAAATTTGAAAATCTGCTTGTTTGGAAATGAATATGTACCGTTACCAATACGAACAATCTGTTTGTTTTTAGTTAATGTACTAAGATATTGCCGGGCAGTGTTGATTTTCATTTTCAGTTCCGTTACCAACTGATTAATTTCAAACTGCTCGTGATTTTGTGCATAATCCAATATACACTGTTTTATATTATAATCATCACGTCTCATTGCGTTGCAAAGATAATATAAAGTCGGCAATAAACCAAGATTATTGCCGACTTTATATTGATAATGTGACCTTTTTTATCTTTTGGAAAGATTTCCTTTGAACCGACCTCCACGCCGCGCGGATTGTTTTATGGTGCAAAGGCACTGCTGTGGGAGAATGCCAAGTACCGCTAAGGCTAACAAATCATCGGACTTAACAACAACTTTCCTCAATTTCCAGTAAACAGAAATTGGGTATTTCATTAACTCCCAGTTTGTTTTCTTGTCTTATCTCCCTTGTAACGCAGTCTTTAACGCACATAAAACATATCCCGGTGGCGAAGTCGGAAGGCTTCCAAGCAAAGGGAAACAAAAAGAAGTTTAAGAGATTAAAATTTACGATTATGCCAAATTGGTGCAGTACTGCGTATGCGATAGAGGGTAACGCAACAGAATTGAAAAAACTCTATGAGTTAATGAAAGATTTGGAAAAACGACAAAAGCCGTCCGTTAAAAATGGTTTTGGAACTACGTGGTTAGGGTGTCTTGTAGAAGCCCTCGGAGAAAGTTGGGAAAAGATATATTGCCGTGGAACGTGGGATAACCTTAAATTCAACGGAGAGGTGCTTACATTCAATACAGAAACAGCGTGGTCTCCCTGCAATGAAATGTTTGATATGGTATGTGAGAAATATCCCACACTGCGATATTTCTATCAGTCGGAAGAACCTGGTATGTGTGAGTATTGGACGAATGATGATGAGGGCAAATACTTTCCCGACAGATACTATGTTGATGTATGCACTTCGGAGGAAGAATACTATTCCGAGTATTTTCAAGACTTGGAAAGCGTATATGACTGGCTGGAGGATATTTGCGAAGTACAAGTCAAATCCCGTCAGGATGTCAATGCGATTGTCAAGCAATGGAAAGAAGAAAATGAAGACGCATACTGCTCTATTCACGAATATCAAATATCGGCATAATCGGAGAGCATAAAAGACAGGAGTATGGAAAAGAAAGATTACGGCACAGGCAAACGTACAAAAAGAGATATTGGGAAATCCCTGATAGTTATCAATATCAAACAGGAAATCATAGATATTCTTCAAATAGCCAACAGACGTTTTATGTACAATCCTAAAATCGGAATCCTGATTTTAGGAGACGAGATGTACGGAAAGAACATTTGCAGTTCTCATTCGCAAGAGTTCTATGTGTCGAAAGCGGACGGACATTTCGATGATTATTTGCGTGGGTGGACAGGCGTATCAAAAAGTTATCCACATGGAGTTATTCATTTTGCCCCTGCTGTCAGCAAGGAGCAATTCGACAGAGGATTTGACTCCTTGCAGATGTTTAGCAAACTTGATGGCGTAAACGGAGATACTATCATTCGGGGATTTTGCGGTTTGCCGGAACAGAAGTTGAGTGATTTATTGCCTTCATCTGTTTAATATATTGACAGTCTCTATCAAGGGGTGTCGTGCTTATGTACATCACAAAAGCACGATACCCGTTTTTATGAGTTGCCTAAACTGCGTTGACAGTTTCCTTTTATATCTCAACCTTTATATTTTGCCCAAGCTATCTTCCTTTTATAGGTATAACTGCCGTGGCTCATCTTCCGTCCACACCGATCTCGGTTTTATCAGATGCAAAGGTCTGCTGTCGTGCTTGATTCTCCGGCTTGAAGTGCATTCCCTGCAAATTCTTCCTTTCCGTGAAAGAGTAATTGGCAGGGAAAGCCGTCGTATGAAGCTGTACCGACAGCCGTTTAACGCATCCATAAAATCCAAGGCGGTTCAGACGAAAAAGGATCGACCAGAGGGAAAAGAAAAAATGTTTAACATCAAAATACTTTAGAATGGAGTACAACAATCAATTATCGGAGAACGACAAACGCTTTGCGGACGAGTTCTCAAACTATGTGAACGGGAAAATGGCTTCACCCCGAAAGGTGGGCAAGGCATTGGCTGACGACCACCGCTATTTGGTAAACGAGAAAGCCAAACTGATGTTCTACTTTATGGAGCAGTTGGCGGAGAACTGGCACAGGGGAAGATATGACCAGCGCAACGAGTGGGCGTGCCGTCTGGCAGCGGAAGCCATAGACCATTTGGCAGAGAACGACCTCTATCATTTGTCCGAAGAGTATTACGAAAACCATAAACAATAACGATTATGCAAGCACTTCAAATCGCCATCCCAAGATGGAACATAACAGAGTTGAACGGTTACGAGCCGATAACCACCTTTTGGCAGGATTTCTCCATTGCCGACAAGTTCGGGAACAATGCCATAGCCGACACATACAGGCGAGCCAAGTCCGAATGGAAAGACAACTACAAGTATTGGACGGAACTTTGCCTTGTCCTCAATCACAAGATATGGCAGTGGCACGAGAGAGACAATCAAAGAGCCATTCTCTATGACAAACTGTGGAGGGAAGCGGATGCAATGACCGCTGAATGGTCGGACGAGGAACAGGAATATTATTTTGAGATAACGGATTAAATCAACCAGTGGGGAGATTGGAGAGGTCTCCCCACAAAAACAAAGAGTATGACTACCCAAGAACAGATACGGAAAGTAACGGACATTGCCCAAGAAAAAGGCTGGAGCATAAGCGTTGAAGACGAGAACAAGACAAGCATACAATTTGAGTTTCAACGCTATACCAAATACGGGCAGGACTTCAATTTCAATGCCGATATGCAGGATGAAGACATCAACACGCTTATTGCCGGTATGAAGCGATATTACGAGGACTTTGACCCGGGTTATGAAGCCTATTTATGGATTGGCGATGACGGACACGGCAGAAATGGCGCACCTTATCATATCAAGGATATTGTGTCGGATATGGAAGAAGCCGAAGAACAGATATACGAGTTGCTGCAAGCACTTGAAGTTGAATTTATCTAATGGCTACAACTATGACTTTATCGGACATTTTCTGTATTTGGTTTTTGAATTTATTTTAATTACTCAACTATTTTATCAGATGCTGTGAGTGTAATGGCTATTCCTGCATCGCACTCTGCATTTCTAAAGTCATCAGTTATATCCATAGCTTTCATGCTATTGGTTATTGTCCCAATTTTGAACCAAATCGGTATCTCCTTATTTAGCTCAATCGGTGTCTCCCGATCAATTTTTGTTCCGCCAATCCCCATGGATTCATCAAATTGAGTTTCCAAAGTTGGGAAACTGTACTTAACATGACCGCTCTCATCAATGGTATATAAATCACAGCTGGTTTCGGTTAGTCTAACGGCTATTCTCCCAGTCAGATGGTCAATATTTCCGACAGTCATTCCATCTTCAGCCCATTCACCATCACGATAAACCCAAACCGATATTGCATACGATTTTACAGTCTCATCAAAAGAAATATCAAAGAATTGAATTTCATCATCGAACAAATCGAGGACTTCCATCGTTTCATCTGATAATTCACTTGGCTTTATATACATTGTCGAGTGCTTATTTTGTGAACACGCACATAATGTAAAAATAAGCACTCCAACAAGTAATGCATATATAATTTTCTTCATCTCATGCCCTCCAAAATCAATATTTTCCAGTTCCAAACTTGCTGGCGGCGAACAGCATTTTATGCTGTTTGCGGACGGCAAGTCCACAGGGGATAGCCGCTTTAGCGGCGCAAGGGGGTGTAGCCACCTTGACGGAACGAAGTGACGAAACATTCTCCGTCTGGCAGTTTCTTTCTGCTGACGGAGAATGAAGCTCCGCAGGACGCACGATACTCCCGACAGGAGAGTATAGAAGTGCGCCCTTTAGTTCCTAAAGGGATTTTATCAGTTCGGTAAACTTGAAGTTGACGATTACTTGTTAGTGAATCTGCCCAACTCTGCAAACAAAGCAGCAACAAATATACATTCAACCAAGATAAGCGTGAGTGCAATAAAAAGTTCAGAAAAAATACACCCTATAACAAGTGATAAAACAGGGATGATAATTGCGAATATCCGATAGCTTATCGACTTATATAACCACGAATATGGCAATAAATGTGCACCAAATACCATTGCATAGACCATTACCATTTTATCGGGTACAGCATTAAATACCCACATTACAATCAATAAATACAAAAACTGATTACAGGTAAATAGAAATCCTACATTACCGAGCGGATTGCTTTTATCAAAGATATCGACCTTTAATATTTTACCAATCGCCCAAGAAATCGGTAATAACGGGCATGAGCAACAAAATACAAGCAAATTCTCTGTATTTTGTGGCAAGTCCAACAATATTACAATTAGTATCAATAACCATATAATTATAGAAGCACATATAAACGGTAATCCTTTTTTCTGCTTAATTGCTATATTGCTTCTTAATTCATCCAAGCACATATTCTTTCCTCCAAACTAGATATTCCGGCGGATAGTCGGCCACCGATTCCGGTGATACTCGGCCTCCTGAGTTAGATTTGCAAAGATATCATATTTCGCAAATGGAAAATTCGATTGCAACAAACCGTAAACCTCCTTCACTCCCTCTATCGGTTGGGGTGAGAAGACCTGCTTCATCACTTTGGCATACGTTCCCCTCCCTGTTCTGACCAGTACATTTTCATTCACGAGCTTGAACAGATACCAGGACAAAGAGGATTTTTTGATGCCTGTCTTCTCTTGTAGATAAGCAAACAAATCTCCTAAACTAAAGTCACGATGAACTTCAGCATAGTCAAGTATGAATGTCGTCGTCTCGTTGCTCATGTGATTATTATTCCTTTCTTCGACTTCAAAGAAAACAAATTTTCGGCACTAATTCAAAATAGTGCCGATATTTTGCGGCCAATTAACATGAAAATCACTCTCTTTTTTGTGTAAGTAGGACTTATCGGTGGGACTAAACCAATTCAGCCGCAGAGAGGACGACTCTCTACGGCTGAACAGAACAGATAACAGACTTTTATACTCAGCGGTGCATCCCGCCACTGTATTCCAACTCCTCTTTTTGATATTGCTCCATTTCATTCAGCTTTTCATTGACGGATTGGAGATTGGAATCGAGTGAATTGTCGTGGTCGTATGGGAAACTGTGGCTGACGGCAATTCCGGCATTGGTCGCCGTGCCGACATCAAGGGTGTCGGCATCCCTGTTATACCCGATATGGAGAATATCTCCGTTTGGCATTTCAAGGACAGGAGTACGCTGCTTTGTCATCGCAGAGAACTGCTCGGCCGCCATGTCTTTGGCAACCTCTTTTATGTCACTGCTTGCCAGCCGGACACCATACCGTGTAATATGGTCACGGATTTCCTGCTCCGAGTATTTCAGCATCACCTCGTAAGTTCCTCCCACGCTGTTGTTATAGACCACGGCAAAATCCTTGTCTTCTATCAGCAGATCATCACCCTTGTTCTGGCGAGGAGAGACAAAGGTATATTGCTCGTTGATTCCATCGCCGTCATAATACTCCTTGGCAAGCCGGAGCAATCCCTCATAATCGCCTTTATCCCGAAGCGCATCCAGCCGTGAGGTGTCATCGGAGGATTGCAGATAGGCTACGGAAGAGTAGAACACCTTTCCTTCGGGTACGGACTGTTTGACCTCATTCCGCTGCCCGTTATCCTGCTGCACCTTGTTTTTCTGTTCCAGTTCCTGCATTATCTTATCCACATTCTGCGTAACGAGCGAGGTTGCCCTTTTTACATCCAAAAGTGTGGTCTTGATAAACTGGGGCGATTCCTTCAAGTGGTCCAGCCAGGATTTCAGATAAGCGCAGCTCTCTTCTTTCAATGCCTTGCTCATACCGTAACGCTGTGCCACCAATGCGCTACCTAATTCTGCCACCAGTTCCTCACGGGCGTATTCGTCCGAACCGAAACCGGACGGTTTGATACGGTCGAGTTGCCCTTCAATGCCCGTGCTGTGGGTCATCTCATGCCAAAGAGTACCATAATAGGATTCGCCGTCCTTGAACTGGGATTTTTCGGGAACCACAATCTCGTTCTTGGAAATGGAAAAGTATGCCTTGTCCTGGTGCATCGGCTTGATCGGGCAAATCCAGCGGTTATCACGGATCATCACATCCATCGGCTCAAAAGACATCTTCTCGCTTTCATCCAACTTTACGGCATCCCCATTCGCCAGCTTGTTCCAAAGTTCCGGACGGGCTTCCTGAAGATTGGTCTGGGCTACATTGAATACCCGAAAGACCTGCATCTTCGGATATACATTGTACATCTTCTTCTCTTCATCGGAGAGCTTTTTAAAATCGTCATACTTGATCTTCTCCTTGGTTTCCTTGTGGATGCAGGTAAAGGTAGTGAGCATCACGGGGAAGGATTTTTCGCCCTTGTTCACTGAAACTCTTGGCAGCTCCACGCTCTCCTTTGCCTGCTTTTCGGACGGTTTGTTCATCCGTTGCACGCAGTCAAAGGTGCAGAAACGCGGTATCTTGTAGCCCTCGTTCTCGCAATGAAGAAGCAACATCAGCGCGTTCATCCCATTGTACTCACGTCCGGACAGATTCTTCGGCCACCCTAAGCTGCCCTCGGTAATCCACGGTTTCGTCCAGTCCTTGCTGATGGTCTCGATATGCTCGATCATCATTTCCGCAAAGAGGTCAAGAGCCTTGTCCTCTGCGGACGGACCGTCATTGCTGTTTTTCCTGTAACCGGCCATGACTGTCAGTTGTTAGGGTTATACGGCTGTTTCACATATTCCGACATTTCCGATACCTTGCAGGCAATGTTCAGCTTGTCGTTATAGACGGACAGCTCCAGTTCACCTTTGGCCTCGATGCCGGTCTGCGGTTGCAGCCACTCCTCACGTTCACGGTCAAAGCCTAAGAAGCGTACCCACAGGTACTCGAAGCCGTCATTGACCTTTTCCGCAGAAAATGCGGAGAACTGCAAGAAATTCTTGCCTTTCTTGTCTGTCTTCTCCTCGATGTTCTTGCCTGTCTTTCCACGGAAGAGCATTTCGCCCTTGATGGAATCCTCGTTTGAAGCCACGGTAAGGTTGACCGATGAAGCCGACATATTGAAATAGAGGTTGTCTCCACGCTTCTTGAAAGTCAACACACCGGATATTTCCACTCTCTTGCCTACGGTATAGTCAGCCCGGTTGTATTCCTCCCCATCCTTGGCGACAGAGATTTCCACTGTTTTGTCGATACCGTTTCTTGCCGGGATCACGCAGTTTACGGCAAATGCCGTGAAAGCCTTGTTCTCATTGTTGGTGCGCACTACAGCCGCCTTGCTGATGGTTCCGCACACTGTTACGTTACACTTAATCATATTGCTTGTAGTTTTATTTTAACCAAGACCATTTGACCGGAATATCCTATTAAATGTGAACTACCTGCATATACGTTCCGTCTTTAATCGGGCGCACGGATTTTAATCCAGACTATCCCTGACGCAATGACAATCTGCACACCCACAATCACGAGTGTCGCCACCAGACCGAACAGCCGGTAGCATACGAGGGTGTGCAGTCCTGCAAAGGACAGCCCGACGACCAACAATCCTATTTTCATCATCACGCGTTTCATTATCTTCTGATTTGTTCGTTTTGGTTCTGCTGTTCCGACATTCCTTGCTCAAAGTTTTGTGAAGCCTGTTGCGAAAGGACAATGGTATTGACCATTCCTGCCACACGCATCCGTTTGCTTTCCTCCGAGAGTTCAGGATTATTCAAAGTGGCGGACAGCCGGCTCAATTCGCTTGCGCTTAACTCCCTTGAAACCTGCACGGCTCCGTTGTCTGCTTGTAACACGGCTTTATTGTTTTCATTGATTATAATGGCACAGGCTTTCATGTGGGGCAACAATGAAGTCAGTTCCACCTTCCGGCTACCTGCCATTTCAGAAATGGCTTCTTTCTGTTCCTCCTCGTTCTTGTTGTCAATGACTACCGCCAGCATCATCAGCGAGGAAAAGGCTTTGACCACCATATCCATAATCGGGTCATTCGTTCCTGAAAGTCCGACACCGCTGTCTTCCGATGATAACAGTTTCTTCATCCACTCTTCAGGACTTTGTGATTTTGTTTCCTGGGGAGTGGCAGTAACCTCCGTCTTGTATTTAGCCAACAGGTCGTTGCCATTATGCAAGGCTTGCAGCTTGATGTTTCCCTTTTGGGCAATGTCTGCCAGATAGATTGCGGGATCAATGTCTCGTTTTTGTCCGTCAGCGGTAATCTGTGCCACTCCGAAATGCAAGTGTTCGCCCATAGTCCGTGTGCCGGTGTTGCCTGACATACCGAGTCTCTGTCCGGCTTGCACTTTGTCACCCACCTTGACATCAACAGAGGACAGGTGCATATAAGTGTTCTGTATCTTGCTTCCGTCAGCCCTCTCGTATTCAATGGTTACGGACTTGCCTCCGGCGGTTTTGGCATTTTGGTTTACTGCCACCACTTTGCCGTTATTCTCGGTAGCCAACACCGCATCGCCCTTACAGCGGATGTCCATACCCTTGTGCATTTGCAGCTTGTCAGCATTCATGGGGTCGGTACGCATTCTGAACGGTGAAGTGACAAACAGGAACTCTTTGCGCTCGACCGGGAATGAATAGGCGTTTGTCGTAACCGCTTGTCCAGTTCCTGTTTCCAATCCTTTTGCCTTCATTTCTGCCATGACCATCCGGTCATACTTCTGCAGCCCGTTTGCTTCAATGATTTTTTGCAGACTTTGGGCATAATTGCCGCCACTTGCATACCCGGCCTTGGTAAGTCCTTCCGTCCAACCCTTGTAATCGTCAGGAGACAGGTCAAAACATTCCGCGTACCGTTTGTTCTCTACAAGGAATTTGGAGTGATGCTCGTAAGAATCGCCCACGCTGTCGTAGCTGCAAAACTTCTCGTTGGGCTTGTCATCGGTGTAAATGCCGTATTTGCCACCTTGCGCAATCCATCCCGGAGTGGCTTTGATACCGAAATGGTTGTTCTCGTTCAGGGACAGACGGCTTTGTCCGTTGCTGCTCTCCAGTATGCCCTGTGCCAAGGTCACGGAAGCCGGGATGCCGTATTTGCGCATCTGTTCCATCGCAAAAACGGCGTATTTTTCCGCATATTCTTTATTCTTGCTCATTACTTTGTCTGTTTATCGGTGCATTCCTTTTGAAACCTCTTCCTCTTCTTCAACTTCCTCTTTAGGCTGGTCGTGCTTGATTTCCTCGTCACGGCTGATTTTCGTTTCCACTTCCGACTCCTGTTTTTCGGAAGAGGTCTGTTCCTGTGCCTGGCTCTTGTTCAGCACGTCCGCGAAAAGCGTTGCCGCCAGATGTTGTTTGAAACTGTTCCTGTCCTCGGCGACCCACATCCGTTGCCATTGCTGTGGTGTGACGCTTCGGGGCTGCGGTTTCTGGTTGTCAATGGTGGGAGCGCAGAGTATCGCCCCGTTCTTTGTCTTGAACACGGCCACTCGTTGTATGCGGTTCAAGTCAATGCTTTCATCTGCCGTGTGGAACAGGTCCACTTTTAGATCCGGCTTGCTCTCGGCAAGGGCATAGTATTTTCTGGCCAATTCTCCACGCACCTTGTCTATATTATCCAATGACTGTTTCAGCGTGGTGAAGAAACGGTTCAGGTCATCCTTTTCGGGATAGACGCTGTAACCGGCTTTTCCTTCCGGCTTGATGAACAAAGCCCAGCGGTTTTTGTCATCCTGTACCATCTGTATCTTCTCAAACCAGGGTTTGTCAGCTTGCTTCACCGCAGGGTGCGCATCGATGGAGGAGAGTGTTTCCAATGCCCAGTTTTTCAGACGCGCCACCTCTATCTGCTTTTCGGCGAAGTAACGGTCATCGGGACGGTAGCCCAACGCACCGTCCGGATTATAGAAACGCACGTTCTCAATGCCGCTTTTCTCCAATGCGCTTTGTATGCGCTGTTTGCTCATTCCCTTGATCTCGTTGTTCACCTCCAAGGAAGCCCCGGCAGGGAGTATCACATCGGCACTCTTGCCTTGTTTGTCGATGACCAGGACAATGGTCTTGTTTTCCTTGTCGGGATGCTTCTTGATTTCGTCAGCCACGAAGAAATGCTTGGGCATTTGCTCCCGCATCTATTCTGTCTGGCGGTGGTTACGATAGGTGGCATACTCGATTTTCTCGCCCCGTTCCGCTTTGCGTATAACTTCCAGCGCATTGTTCACATCGCTCTCGATGGCATCTATCAGACAAGGGTTCTCTTTCAGTTCACGGTTCCAATAATCCACCAGTTTGACACTCTCGTCCGACAACCGGGCCGGAAGTCCCATTTCCAGCATCTTGATACCCGAAGCGATTTCGGCAATCAGCCGTTCCTGCTTGACGGCATCCTCTGTTGGGGGAATCCCGTTTTTCATCACCATTCCCTCACGGGCAAGGCGTTGCTGGTGTCCGGTGGCTGCTATGATTTGCCGAAGGGTTTCCTGTGCGTAATCGGTGTAATGTGCGAAATCCTTTTGCCGTGGAATATATATCGCGTCTTTCTGGCTGTCATAATGCGCCACACCGCTGCCATCCGTGCGAACCGGTGCCAGATTTCTCGAAATAGACTGTACGAAGGCATTGAATTTCGGTCTGAGCTCACGCAATTCCTTTTCTCCGAATCCTTGCTCGACACTGTTGCCGTATTTTGCCAATGCGTCATCGTATGCTTTCCTGTCAACGTGGGGCAGCAAAGTCTGGTCGATATTGAACAATGTGCGTATCTCCCTGTTGTGTACGCCTTTGTATCGGTTCTTCTCTTCGGGAGAAAGTTTTTGGTAGTCATCCCTTGATATGACCTCGTTGGGATTGTTCCTGTTCACGTACTTGTTCCAATTATAGAACAGGAACGGTACTCCTTTTTCGTGTTCCTTGACGGATTCGCCTCTTGCCTTTGCTTCGCTATATAAGGTGAAGAGGTTGCTCTTGCATCCGTGCTTGTCCGAGTGCAGAGCCATGAACAGGGCGTTGAACGGACTGACCGCCACGCCTGCCGGATAAAACTTGGGATAGCCCTTTCCTGTGGCATTGAGCCAGTGGCCGCCCGCGCTGACCGCTCCGTTTAACGCTCCGGAGAGCAGTTCCACTTGTTTGTCGGCGGCATTTTTCTCAAACTGTGATTTCTCTTTCATATCTGTTGCTGTTTTATTGTATTCCTCTGGTACGCACAATCGTTTCCCTGTCGTTCTCTTCGTAATTCTGCGACATCAGTTGCTGGGTACGGTCGCTCTTGGCAAGGATGGCATTGGAGAGGGTATTAAGCGGCAATGCCCCGGCATTGTAAGCTGACACCACTTTTTCAGGCAACTGGATGGTGCAGGGTACATGGTCTATGGTTGCGATAAGGTTGTTCCCTTGCAGTATTGGACCGGAAATCCGTGGATTCAGCGGTTCGTCCGCATAGACACGGTATCGGACGGAACGGTTTCCCGTATTCAAACCGTTATCTTCATTCCGTTCCCATCCTAATGCCTCGTGTCCCGCCTTGTTCAACAAATTGGCACCGCCCAGTCCGATCATCATCATTTTGAGAATAGGATTCTTAATGAATATACCGGCGACGATGCTGGCGATAGGCAGTACATTGTCTCCCAAATCCAATGATTTTGTCCTGCCCGTAAACATACCCACCAGAATATCCGGCAACATGGCAAGCACATAACCCAAATTTTTGCTTATGTCTCCCATACCACTCAATCCCAAGGTTGAGAAAAAATCGCCCCAGCCGTTTTCGTTGGCATTGGCGGTTTGCTGTCCTTCCTGTCGGTTCTGTCCTGATTCAATGGCTGTTTCTTCCCTTGATTCTTCCGTCGTTTCCGTTTCATTGGTTTGTTGGACGGATTGTGCGGTATGGGTGTTTCCCGATTGTCCCGGATTGTTTGCAAGCGCGGATTGACCTTTAACCTCTTCTTTCTTCTCCATATCCTGCAAATAAGTTTCCATGTATTCCGGAGCGATGACCATCGGAATATCTTTGTATCGCTCATCTTTTATCTTTTGGCCGGCAATAAAATCAAACGGCATTTTCGCTTGGGCGTTATGGCTCATCCAGTCCCTGAAATCAAAACTCTGTACGGGAATCTTCTTGGTCAGCCGTTCATTGGTGGCGATGATATAAGGATTGTCATTGGCTCGAATTTCCTTGGCTTCTTTACGGAATCTGTCAAAGACATTCCTCTCACTTCCGAATACGCCCTTGCTGATGCAATCTTCAACGGATGCTGTGTTTCCTGTTTTGTCCTTGGAGGAAGTCAGTGCTGAAAATGCCAGGTCAGCCCCGACAAATTTGGCGAAGCTCGCCCAGCTTCCCGTACCGCCGAGTGATATGGCATCGATGCCTGCACCGATGACTTTGCCTGTCCCTTTTTCCAGTTTGGACGGTTTGTAGGCTGCTTCCCCACGTCGCTCGATTTCTGCGGCAAGCGGTGACTGGTTCAATGTGTATGACAGCCCGAAAAGCGTGTTCTGTGCCGCCTTGCGCATGATGTATTCAGCGGAAGACTTGGGCATATTGTCTTTGACCATCTTGCCCATCATCAACTCTCCGATACGATATTCCGTATATGCGTAAGCGAGGTCGCACCCTAATTGCCTGGACAGTTCATCATATCTTTCCCTGCCGATTTCATCCACCACGGTGGAACGCCACTCGTTTGCCAACAATGCGAGGTCTGCCTGTATCTCCTTATTGTTAGCAATCTTCTCCCTGCACATTTCCAGATAGTCCTCCGTGGTCTTGGAGTTCCATTCCCCGGTCACTTTCAGTGTCTGGTACGGATCAATCATCGGATTACCGGCTGCCGCCATAGAACCGAGGATGCCGGCTGCACTGGTGGAATACGCTGCCATTTCCTCCGCTTGTTTGCGGTTGAGATAGTTCTGCGTGTCTCGCATGACAGGTGCAAGGTGACTATTGAAGTAGTCACCGAATATCCTTTCTATCTCCGCAAAGCGTGCTGTATGCTTGATTTCGCCCATATTCTAATAATTCAATTGGTTCAACAGTTGTTCCTTGGTTTGTTCTATGGCGTTGTGGTATATCTCCATCTGCTTGGGGAAGAACTCTTCCAGCCATTCATCCTTTTCTATCCGGTCCTGAATGAAACGGATGGCGGCCATCCGGTCGATTTCTACGGAATGTTCGCCTTCCTCCCGGTTATTGAACCATGCTTTCGTCCACCATCGGACTCCGGCATGGTCGGGATAGACGGACACCATTCTCGGAATATCGAAGCTCTGTACGTCTATCTCCAGTTCCGACAACGGGTCGATAATACCACTGCTGGCTACTGCCTCGGATTGAAGTTTTTTTTTACTTCCTCGCTCATGGTAGAGAGATAGACATTGTGCCTGAGAGCGAGATAATTCAGAAAATCCGCTATCAGGAGATTCTGTACCTTGCCCGCCAAAGGCAAGGCACGGCCGCCTATGCCCAAAGGGTTCGCCATGCTCGGCATCGACTCAAAGAAGTAGTTCTTGGCCACTCCCACGGTGAACACATTACGCAGGGACTGTTCTGTATATTCGGGTACGATGTACTCGCCCCGGAACAGGTCTTCCATATAGACGGGCAGGAAGCGGAGCATCAGTTCCTCGATTTCCTCCTTGTCACGGTCGTACCTGGTTTTAATCTCACCGTCAAACGGAGTGAACTCGTGTGCCGCACTGTGTCCCGATTTGCCGAGTGCCTGGATATTGCCGTAAAGCATGGTCAGGAACTCTATCGGATTCAGTTCCTCGCCGTCAAACGCCACTTCCATGTGAAGATCATTTCCACTGATGGCTACCGTCTGACCTGCTTTTACCTTTTGTCCGAAACGGATGAATATATTAGCAAGATGCGCATAGGTCACTTCGTATTTGCCATAGCGTATGACAATATATACACCATGCTCTTTGTCCGTACCGATACTTGACACGACACCGCTTGCCACTGCCGCCAAAGGGCGGTGACTGGCATGGAAGTTTATGCCGTGATGAAAGGATGTCTCTCCGGTGACGGCATCTTTCTGTTCCCCGTAGCCTTTTGACAAGGTTACTTCTTTATTCTTTTCTTCCTCAAAGGGCATACAATAGCCGCTTGGGGACTGTAGAATCATTTCTTCCGTGTATTTCATTTGTAGAATATTATTGTGTTATGACTGTCTTATCTTCTCATTCCTCCGCTATGGGTCTGTTCCTCCTGTTCCTGCTGTGGACGGGCTTGACGCTGATTGCCGGTAACGGACGCTTCTTGCTGGCGTTGGGTGTTGTTGCCAATCATCATCATGGTCAAGAAGATACCGGCTATCTTGCCGAGCCAGCCTGTACGTCCGAACACGAGGAATGCCCCGGCAATCAATCCTACTATGCTTAATCCCGATACTTTGCCATGCGCGAGGTTGCTGAAAAAGTTGCCTAACATATTCCCGGCATTCCCGTTGGAAACACCGCTTAAAAAATTGGACGCTCCATCGAGCGTGGAAGAGAGCGAACTTGACGCCTGGCTCACGCTGTCAAAAGTCTGTTCGGCTTTGCCGGTAAGTTTGTTTACCGTTTCGGTAGCCGCTTTCGCCGTGCCGCTGATGGCGTTGGTGGTGTCTTCTCCGATGACGGCATCGCTCACGATACGCACTACGCTCTTGTCGGTGGTCAGTTTCTCCCAGCCGACATATCCGGCCGCGGCTCCTACGGTTGCCGTCTTCAATGCGCTTCCTGCCCCTCGCAAGGTCTGTGATGGGTGCAATACGGCTCCACCAACGGCTTTGCCTGTCGCTCCTGCGGCTTTACCGCCTGTCTTTAATAATGAACTCCAGAATCCCATATCTTTTTGTTTTTATATTCCCGTTATGTTAAAAAGCACCGGCCTTTCCGCTTCGTTTCCACCGTTTCATGGCAGACCTGGCTATCTCTGCTTTGTTGGCTTTGGATTGTTCCCGTTCCGTGATTTCTGCCCACACGTCACCCGTCGAGGTGTATTTCACCGCCATGGTCAGCCGTCGCAGCTTTTTGTTCATCAGTTGCAGCTTGGGACGGATTCCGAACACGATTTCCATCCGCTGTTTCTCCGTCATCTTGTTGTCAGACAGGCAGACCGTGCGTATGTCATTGACAATCTCTACAGAGTTGTATATCAGTTCCCGGTATATCTTGTTCCGGTTCGTGGAGAGTGCCACTGCCACGGCATTGGCAGGACTTTTCCTGAGTTGCCCGGTGAACTCTCCCATGTTTTCCGTGAGATGGGTTATCTCATGATAGAAGCCGTATATCTGTGCGGCGTAACTGATGACCGAACGGAATGAATCCAGATAATCATTGAACTCCCGTTGCAGGTCGGTGACGGCTTCCACCTCCTCTTTCGTCCAGATGTGGCCGGTGGTTTGCAGAAGCATGATTTTCTCTTGGTTCTTCAAGGTCTTCTTGGACTTTTCAGTATAGATGAGAACCATTCCGGCAAGGGTGGGGTCTATCTGCGCGTGGACTTTCACGCCTATGCACAGCAGTGTGATTATGATAAAGATTGCCCGTCTCATTTTCTCTTTCCTCCATCTTTTTATCTTGCCGTTGCCGCCCTGCGCCACCTGCTCATTGCCATTCGTGCCACTTCACCATTGTTCCTGTCCAGCATACCTGCCGTCACGTTGTTCCACACGTCAGTCATCGTGTAAGTCCTGATGCTCAGGTAAAGCAGGTTGAGCTTCTTTTGGAATGCGGACAGTTGGTCGTTCAATGCCCATAGGATCTGGCTCCGTTCCGCTCCCGTAAGCATATTCTCCTTGCCTCCCTTTGCCACGGCATCACGGAGCAGGGAGAATACCGTCACCAGTTCGGTTGCGGTCTCGATATACAGGTTGTTCATGCTCATTGCGGCGACAATGCCCTGTGGATTGTCGCTGATGGCTTTCTTCAACTTGCATAGCGAGATAAAAATCCTCACACCGTCATTGTACAGGTGGGTACAGGCTTTCAGCGAGGATGCGAAACCGCTTGCCGTTTTAAGGTAGCTGTTGTATTTCTTCTCCCACTGGCGCATCTGCTCGAACTCTGCGGCAATGGTGTTCTGCAAAAGGGCGGTTTTCTTCTGCCCGTCCATCTGGTCTTTGACTTTGCCGAGAATCAATTCGTTGCCTTCTGCCAATGCCACATATTCCAACGGATTGGTCGTGACAATCTGCGCCTTCGCCGAGACAGACAAGATGATGCCGAATAGGAGCATCGTTATTTTAATGATTGGTGATCTCATAGACTCCTTTTCGTTGTTTGTTAAACTCTACACGCTCTCTGATAATATCCACGATATTGATTCGTTTGGGCAGACCTGTCAATTCCAACTTGGGCGTGGTCCTGTCCATAGACAACACTGTGACAGTCTTTAGTCCGAGAATCTGCTGCAAAAAGCTCTGCTGTTCGTGGAAGTCCACCACACGGTACAATTCGATGTAACCGATACTGCGTTGGAACACGCCATGCTCGGCAGTCAGCTGTTCGCTACCGACGTGATAGCGTATGCGTTTCAGGTATATAAGCCGGTAAATCAAAATGAGGGAAAGGAGAACGGCAAAGAGGGTGGCGATAGATGCGAGAGGGGCGTTCTCCATTCCTCCATAGACCAGTCCCACGGGACAAAGCAACAGCAAGGGCAGTTCGTCAATGAAAAACTGTGCCGTTTGCGGTCGTAGCGAAATCTCTCTGTATATCGGTTGTTGCATGGCTCTTATCTGTGTATATTTGGTTGTCGGTGTTCTTCTTCCTTGTCGGTTGCATACCCTGTGGTACCGAGTGGTGCTCCCAATGGGACAATCGCGTCCTTGATGCTGTCAAGGTATTCCTCGCTTGTCTTGCCAAGCAGGGCGTCGTTCCAGTCCTTGTAGCAGGGCATCAAGGGAAATACTCTTATACGGTCGGAATTGATGTGCATGGATTCCGCTATGGCTTGGAACTTTTTCACGAACTCACGCCCGGCACTGTCGCTGTCGAAACACAAGTAGTGGTTTATATCCGGAGTGACGGAAAGCATACCGCGAATCTGCATATCGGTGGGAGTGCCGCCCGTGGAGACGAACACGCTTTTCTTGGAAAGGTCAGGGTTATCCCGAAAACCATTCCTGTGTATCTGGTAGAAAGCCATTGCATCGTAGGCACTTTCAAACCACGCAACACCGCCTGCCTTTTGCAAAGGCTCACCGCTGAAATTGGCTATCCATAAGCCCTCGCTGCTGTTGCTGCCCTCGGCTTTGCCCTTGTAACTTCCGCTACCGTCCATCTTGGGACGGCCTCGTTCCTCCAGTCCTGCAATCTTGTCCGGCTCTTTGGGAAGTACCAGTGGAAAGGCAAGGTTGGCATACGCCAAACCGTCTGAACGGTGTCTGGTAGCCAGAAAGAAATGGCCGGCAAAAGCCCGTTGTGTAAAGATGTCGATGCCACGGTTCTTGAAATAGGGATAAAAACGTTTGTGGGTCTCTCTGTCTTTCACGTCAAAACGGTGGATGTCGTAATCATCCAGCCTGAACGGAGTGTTCTCCCGTCTGGGTTGGATGATGCGCAAAGGTCTGTCATTGATGGGTTGGTTCAACAGCCTGTTGCAGACAAGGTTGACCAACCTGTCGGGAGAGACGCCGTTCCGGTGTTCCGCAAACTTCTCAGGGAATGCCTTGATAAAGGATATGATATTATAGAGCTTTTGCTGTGGTGGCTGGAAACAGCATTTGCCGTTCGGCGTGACGATGAACTTGTCACCCCGGATACGTGTGCCGTTACTGTCCGTGCGGATATAGGACGGATAACGCAAGCCGTCACGCTTGTTCAGGTGATAGCCTGCGTCCATCAGTATATCCTGAATGTCCAGCCGTTGCAGGAAGTCATCGTATGTCAGTTCTCCGTTTGCCATTCAGTATTCCTTTTATTCCTTAAAATCCTCTGCGCATCTCTGCCACCTCCTTGTTCATCTGCGCTTCAAAGTTCCTTGCTGCCACATCCATCGGCGAGTCCACTCCCGGCTTGAAATAAGGACGGGGTGCGGAACTGAAACGCTCTCCGTAAAATTCCGGACAGGGATGGTGCAGCCCGTGGGCGACATCCGACAGCACTACAGCACCTGCGGCAAGTGCGGCGAATATCTTTGTCCCCAATCCGCTGCTCATTTCGGGACGGGTCTTCATATCCACTTCGTTGAATATCTTGGAAAAGAGCTTCATGCGGTGGTAGTCATCGACTGCAAGGAACTTGTCGTACTGTTTCTGGCTGATTTCATGGGTGATGGGTTCTCCGTTGATAATGGCGGTCATCTTGTATTTGCCCTCTGTTTCTGCCGGTTGTACGGCGATGGCTTCCACTTCCACCTCACGTCCGTGTTCTCCTTCCCGGTACCAGCCTTTACTCTCGTTGATGTATGACAAGTCCCGTCCGTCAATCAAGGCTCCTTCTTGTTGCTCTCTGATGATATGCTCATCTTCTTGCAGTACGGTCTGTTCGGCTGAGTGCGGTGCAAGGCTGTTATCGGATTCCAAGGGCAGGAGCAAGTCCTGTTCCTGCCGGTTCCGCGTAGCCAGATCCTGCTCCACTTCGGGGTGCAGGGCAATGCTGATGCGCTCCTTGCTGTTCAGCGATTCCAATGTGATTTTATCGGAATAGTCATTTTGAATGACATTGTTCAGAATCTCCAGGCGTTTCTCAACCAGATGCTCTTCAATGGAATTAGATACCAGTGCGGATAATTCCTCTTCTGTCAGGTCATAGACCATATCGGCACTGACTTTCTCCGACTGGACGGTCAGAGTCCCGGCTTCCGTATCCACGATGATGCCGTGCGAGGCGAGGCATTCTTGCCATTTCTCATTGGAGAAATAGACGGGTGAGGTAATCAGCTCCTTGTAGGGCTTTGCAGGTTCTTCGTTTCTGGGCTTGCCTACCATCGGTGTAATGACGGCTTGCAGCTCCTGCAAGACATCCTGCCGGACTGGCTGCACCTGCTCTTGTGGCTGCCGATGCCCTTTGTAGTAGAATCCGTAACCGCCGGATTGCATCTCACCGGGTTTCATTCGTCCGTCCGGGCGTTCTGCCACCATAGGCGTACCTGCATAGAAAAGCCGGCCGCCGACCCTGCGCAAGTGATAGCCTTCCTGCTGTCTGGGAGTCCATCCGAGGAAAGGGGGCGGCATACCGTACCTGCCGACCCTGCCATACTCACCGATGCCGATACGGTAGCCGTGAAGTCCCATTGCCACCCTGCCGTTGGCATTACGGGCATGGACAAAGTTGCGTGGCAGCTCAAAGTCATTCTTTACTATCTCCGTAAAGGTGTTGTATGCCTTTTTGTTGGCATGGTTCGTCCCCCAGTCGGTAAGAGCTAAAAACTGCTGCTTGCTGATGGGGTATCGCAAGAGCGGAGAGTCGTGCCCTTGTACTACCAACTGGTAGCCTTCTCCGGCAGGCACGATGTGGGCTTGCATACCGTTGCGCATCAAAAGAGCGCGCATTTCGGGTTGCAAGTCCGGTCTCATCGGGTTTGTGTTGGTTCGTATTGCCATAGTCCGTGTTTATGCTTCACCGCTTTCCATGGCGGCTTCTAATTGTTCACTCTTGTAGTGGACGAATTGCTCGGCTGCCGTATCGTCAATCGTGAGCGAGTGCGCCTTGCAGTATTCCACCAGTTCTTCCTGCCATTCGGCAGAAAAGTGGTTGACGTAATCCAGCCAGCCGTATTCTCCGCGCTCCATCTTCTCGATGAGCACTTCTTCGGGATAATAGGTGTTTTGTGCCATAATTACAGTATTTGAAAGGTTTTACTTGTGAAGTCCTGCACCCATATTGCGTTGGGCACTCTTTTTCTGCTCGTTCCAGAGTTCTTCCGTGTATTGCTCTTCAGGAATATAGTCGAGATTGCCGTCATCGTCCATCATCCAGCAACCGTAACAGCCGAATGTGTATTTGTCCCATTCTCTTTTGGTCTGCTCGCTCCATTTCTTGGCGTCTCCCTGGCAGAAGCGGATGCCGTCCTTCTCGTGGAGGCTGATGCCGACTGTTACAGGCTCGTCTTGCATCACGAAGGTCAGCGGTTCGCCTTGTTGCATCACCTTGATTTCGGCATTGCTGAGTTTCAGTTCTTCTGCCATCACCTGGAGGTTCCGGGCGATGACCTGCGTGGGGACGGACATGACCTGATTGGTTTCGGTATCGATCTGCACGAAGGCTTTTGTCTTTCGCCCGTCAGCCGTTACCGTGTCGGCAAGAATGACTTTGCCGGAACGGAGCTGCTTCTGTTGTTCCTCGCTGTACTTCTCCAAGGAGGATTTCTTCAGCACCGGGTAGAACACGACATCGGCTTCTCCGTTTTCCTTGCGCACGAAAGCGAATCGGCTACGGTCGGTGACCGTGTTTCCGTTATCATCGTTTACCTTGATGGGAAGTACAGGCGAGTGCCTGCCGTGGCTGAGTTCTTCCAAGATGTGCATAGGAAGGTCTTCAATCATTTCCTGTGTGAGTCCGAACTGCGAGAGAGTTTCGTAAGGCAGTTCTTCAAATTCAAATCGTACTTGTTTCATACTTTAATATAATATTTTGATTATACTTTGGCAAAGGTATATACTATTGTTTATACTTTAATTCGCGTAGTTCTAAATAGCCTGATTATTTGTGTTTATTTATGCTTTAAGTATGATTATAATGCAGTATTCATACTCTAAACTTATTTAATGTTATATTTTGGAGGTAAATCAAGACATCTTTTGGCATGGTCGGAGAACTGTTCCTACATTTGCATCTATGAGTAATACACGAATCGTTATAGCCCTTCTTTTGTTATTATCCGGGAACCATGTGAAAGCGCAGTTCAACACGGTTTCCTGTCCGGGCAATCGCTATAAAGTCACTGTTGAGAATCCCACTCGGACGACAAACGGAACAGAGGTGACACCCGAAAGTATCACCTCTGAAAATGAAAAGTCCGTACCCGACAAGGTTTCATTGTCAAGTGCGGACACAAAAAAGAAAGAGCAGGTAGCTCGCTATCTCAGCGTATGCTATCCGCTCTCACATATCAAGGTAAATTCGCCTTACAGTTATCGAAAAGACCCATTCACGGGGAAGAGGAAGTTTCACAACGGCATTGACCTCCATGCCCGAAGTTCCAAGGTATTTGCCATGATGCAGGGGAGAGTCATTGCTGTTGGGCAGGATAAGGTGTCCGGGAAATATGTCACCCTCCAGCACGGTGGCTTCACCGTCAGTTATTGTCATCTTTCACAAGTTTCGGTGTCAAGAGGTCAGCATGTCAAGGCAGGGGAGGTGGTTGGCATCACCGGTAACACCGGGCGTAGTACAGGTGAACATTTGCATATTACCATACGGCAAAGAGGAGAATACATCAATCCAAAGATATTCATCGACCATATCCGGTCTGTTCAGGAATCTTGCGTGATAGCATTAGCACAATTTCTATGAAGCGGTGGTGTCAATGACGGATCTGGGAATTTTATATCTAATAGCAATACTTCGTTAAATTTCATGCTGCATCAGCAGCGAATCCAAATATTTCATTCACTATCTCATGATTTAATTGCGTGTTCGGGTTATTCTCGAACACGTCAATAATTATTTGGGCGTAGTATGCGTTGACCATCAGAGCCTTAAGCCTCCCGATAGAGAGATTGTATTCACTGCACATTATTTTCGCAACATTCACGGCTGTAAATGAGGAGTTGAACGCAAAATCAAGTTTTCTCGTGTCACGCGCCTGAGAGTCAGTAAGTCCTACAAACTGTTTTGCGTCACGGAAACAGAACTCAATCTGAAAAGCGTGTACAGTATCAGATGTATATCGCGTTTGATTTCCATTTCGTGTAGAATATTTCTGGTCTAACGACCACTTTTCTACTGCAAAAGTACATTGATTATTTTAGTTCAACAAATTTTAACGTGATAAAATGACCTTATAAAACAAGAAAAGTACCCTGAGCGAAATGACGCTCAGAATACTTTCCCTTGTATTATTTTGAACGCACTCAGATTAGTGCTTTGACAATTCTTGAGCAAGCGAGTCCGTCTCCGTATGGATTGACGGCTTTACTCATTGCATTGTACGATTCTTCGTTATCAAGAAGTTCGGAAACCTCTCTTATTATCTTGTAGTAGTCAGTTCCCACCAGTTTGACGGTTCCGGCATCCAACGCCTCAGGGCGTTCGGTGGTATCGCGCATAACCAGCACCGGCTTGCCCAGTCCCGGAGCTTCCTCTTGAATACCACCGCTGTCGGTCAATACAATCGTTGCTTTCTCCATCAGGAACACGAAACTAAGATACTCCAGAGGCTCGATAAAGAACATATTGCCAAGACCGCTCAAATCCTCGCCGAACACCTCATGGATAGGCTTGCGGACATTCGGATTCAAGTGCATAGGATAGACAAAATCCACATCGGGATATTTCTCGTTCAATGTTTTGATGGCACGGCACATATTGATGAAACCGTCACCGAAGTTTTCGCGTCGGTGTCCGGTGATTAAAACCAATTTCTTTCCATTGGAAAGGCGGGATGTATCATAACCTGCTTTTTTCAACACACCGGCAAGTTTCTGTTGCAACACTTTGTCCGTCTTGATTTTACTCACAACGATATGCAAGGCATCTATGACTGTATTCCCAGTTACAGTTATCTTGTCCTCCTGTACCCCTTCTGCCAACAAGTTCTGTTTGCTTAATGCAGTCGGAGAGAAATTATAGGTGGCGATGCGCCCTGTTATCTGCCGGTTCATCTCCTCCGGCCAAGGACTGTAAATGTTGTGTGTGCGCAGACCGGCTTCCACATGCCCGACAGGAATCTGTTGATAAAAAGCAGCCAATGCAGCAGCCGTGGAGGTAGTTGTGTCACCATGTACAAGCACAACATCCGGTTTCACCTCTTTCAGCACATCACGCATACCAGTCAAAACTCTCGCTGTCACATCATAGAGGTCTTGTCCCTGTTTCATGATGTTCAAATCATAATCCGGTTTGATGTCAAAGATTTGCAATACTTGGTCAAGCATTTCTCTATGTTGCCCAGTCACGCAGACTATTGTATCTAAGTCTGCTGAATGTTTTTGAAACTCCTTTACAAGAGGAGCCATTTTGATGGCCTCGGGACGAGTTCCGAAGACTAGCATTACCTTTTTCATTCTTTTGTTATTTATAATTTTTTAGTTATCAACCACCAGGCATATTTCACCAAATGAATTTGCCGTTTTATTCTTTTGGGTTCACGAATTAACCGATAGGCAAACTCCAAATTGTGCTCCACCCACCATTTAGGGGCACGCTGCACATGACCTGTGTACACGTCAAAACTGCCACCAAGACCTTGGAAGATAGCTTGATGACGCTGGTGTATCTCTTCCATCAACAATTCCTGCTTGAGCGATCCCATGGCAACAAACACCACATCAGTTTTTTTCTCCACAATGTCATCTATCAACTGCAGTTTTTCTTCGTCGTCTTTGATATATCCGTCACGATAGCCAACGATATTTATGCCTTGGTATTCATTGCGCAGCTTCGCCACAGTTTCTTCTATCACCTCAGGCTTGCTACCTACTAAATAAAAGGTCTTTTCCTTATAGAACCGAGCTACAATCTTCAGCCACAGTTCGCATCCGGGTATCTTGCAAGCTCCCTTGTAGCCCTTTTGTTTCAGTGCCATTTGGGCACCTGCACCATCGCAATATCCTAAATTTCGATTAATGATAGCCCTCGTCTGGTCTGTGGCGTGTAAAATTTTTTCGGCATTGATGGCCACCAAAATTCCTTTATGTGTGTCCACATAATGTAATAATTGTTGCTCGGAGTCGAAAGGGAATATCTCGACCCCATTCAATGATACTTTATCCATAAAATAGTTGTTGATTTTTCATATGATGACTCATTGCATTGAACATGAACGCATTGCTCCAGCGCATATAGGATATTTTGGAGTTGATGCCGGGTTTCAACTGGTAATAGAAATATCCTTTTTTGTCTTGCATATTATGGATTGTCCATTGCATCACTTTTTCGGTCAGATCTCTGTATTCATCCAATTTGTACAATCTTGAAAGCGTTACGAACAACTGCCCCGGACAATGGATATCTATGGGATATATTTGGTTGTCGTAATACTTTGGCGTACCATCCGGTTCAAAGAAGTGGTTTATATAGTAGTCAAATCCCTTCTCTATATAATGCTTGAAACTCTCGTCGCCGGTCAGTTCTTGATATGCAATGAGTGCATCCAAATTATAGCCCGTGTGAAAACTATCCACCCAGCGCTGAACAGGCAACATACCATATACCCAAGCCCCGTCTTCTCGTTGACCTTCACAGCAAGCCTTGATTGTCTGAGCCGCCAAAATGCGGTATTCTTCTTTATGGGTATAGTGGTAGCAGAAACTCAGAAGACGTGCACCCAACAATGAGGCATTGAACACCGTATCATTTCCCGGTAATGGACTATAAGAGAACAGAAAATCATCTTTATAGGGGGTACGGTGCAAATCTTTTATTACGAAATTAGCAGACGATAATGCTATTTCCAGATATTTCTTGTTACCTGTTATTTCATAGGCCTCCATCAGAGCCGTGGCACAGAAGTTTGTTGCTACTACTGTAGGCGTATATTTCGGAAAGAGAAACAAACGACGTGCCTGCCAATCAAAATTGTATCCCCAACAAGCCCCGTGATAATCTCCCTGTGAACGAAGTCCAATAAGCAAATCGGCCAATTCGTTAATCCGAGTCTTTATCTCGTCAAGTGTTCCTAACAATTTTTTCCATTCGGGATGTTTCTCCACTACGTTGTAAAGGTTACAATATCCCGATAAAAAAAGTCCTATTCCCTTGGCATTGTACTCTTTCGGAACAAGGGCCAACTTTCGCAAATTTATCGGACAACGTTTAAAGCCCTGAATGACAATTAAACGGCATAATGCCGATTTTTTTAGAAAAGGAATTGCTTGAAACACTTTCGAGTTCAGTCCGTCATACGGATCCCAGCCCTTGAAATGTTCCTGTTCGCAATAAGATTTTAACGCCGAGAAACTTCTGACAGCTTTTGTATAATCATCCATATATTATCGTTTCGTGTGTGGAATTTCGTATCTAAATCCGAATAAGACCCTGCATGTTCTGACACTGCCTTCTGTTGGTATTGATATTTGCGGAGCAACTTGCAGATGTCTTACCTTTAAGCTTAATCCCACGTGAATACGTCCTTCTGAAATTCGATATTCTGGAATTGTGCTATATTGTGTGAACAGGGCTATTTCTTCGTTAATGTTAAACCTTACACCAGCCATATAGCAAGTGGTATATTTATATTTTGCGTCAAAATGAGGATTTAGCTCTGCATTGATTTCAAACCATTTGATTGGCTTATATGCTCCGTAAATTTTTGCGCCAAGGTCATAAAAACTATTGCAATATGTAATACCAGCATATAGATTAGCCGCAACATCAAATTGTTTTTTATTCAGGGCATATCCTCCGGAGCAACGGATATATTGATACTTAAAGTGTTCGACAAAAATGCTATGATCAAATTGGAACAGCCAAGAATCTTTAAGCCTATAGCCTATATAAGCATATTTGTTGTCACGAAAGCCAATATAACATTGAGCTTGTGCAGCACTATATGTTGCGACCATTAGTAGGAAAACACCCAAAAGTCGTTTTATAGACATTCCTTCACTTTATTTGTCAGTATCTCATACCCGAATGAATTCAGATGGACTCCATCGTAACTAAGATTCATATTCAATTCATCGCCTACGATGAACTCATCAAACACATCGCAATAAACTATCGTTTCACTCTGCTCTATCTGTTCCTGTATCATTCGATTAAAATCCCGAATCAGTTGGATAATGTTTTCCGATATCCCGACATCTCTGTTTTTAGGTAATACAGAAACAAGAATGATTTTGCGGGCGTTTAATCGAGTGACAGCATTGATATATCGACAGACATAAGCCTGCAATTCTTCGTTATCTCCAATACGTTTTAAGTCATTGGTTCCGGTAAGAACTACAACCGTCTGATTTGTCAATGATTCTCTGTGTTGCTCAATCCACTCAACTCCACTTCCACCCTTACCCAAATTGAGGGTATTATATGAAGTAAAATAGTTTTCGGTGTCCCATCTTGCAATGAGCGAATCACCAATAAAGGAGATGGACTCTATGTCGTCCCTTTTATCGCACGAAGAAAAGAACATTGCTGACAGGAACAGGAAAAATTTCAAATACCACATATAACGACATGAGGTGTAATTATTTATGTGGCATATATAGCTGCTCATCATCTTTGTATCTTAATATGCGGGCGGGTATTCCAACTACTATCGCATTTGCGGGAACTGATTTATTAACCACTGCATTTGCTCCGATTTCGGCATTATCCCCGATAATAATATCTCCGAATATTATCGCCCCTTTATGGATATTCACATGATTACCTATAACCGGCACACCTGAGGGTGTTGTTTTACCCCCCCCGCACCAATTGTAACTTGTTGGCTAATAGAGCAATAAGAGCCAATTTTGGCTTTGTTATGTACAACAACTCCAATGCCTCCATAACCAAAGCGGGTACCTTTTCCTATTTCGGCATAATATGGTATCTTACTGTTATAAATCAAGAAAATGATCAATGTGATTAACTTCGGAATAATTGGAATATGGTGCAAATAACACCATCGTGAAATACGATAAAAAAATATTGCGTTTAACATAATCACTTGTTCAAATAATAATCAACATCCAACTTCTGAATTATTTTCCGGTGCTTACCTCTTTTGGTTTTTTCTATATGATCTACTTGTACAATTGTTCCTTCTAAAATATCACCGAAATTCAGTTTGATATCCTCGCTTATTGCTTTTATGTCATCTTCTCCAAAATTTTCGTTTCCTATAACATTATAAATGAACTTTCCAGGTTGGTCTTGATAGTATTGTACCAATATGACATTTTTCATAGTATCTTCCCTATTCACAATTATACAAGGAATAACCTCTCCATTTTTTCCTATTAAAAATTCACTGGTTCTTCCTGCTATGGATTTTATATTTCCGTTTGAATCGATTTCCACATAATCGCCTGTGGCATATCTTATCAATGGCATACTTTTCTTAAAACCTGTACATACAATTTCCGCAAGCCTATTTCCGCTTTGTTGTACATCTACATCTATCAATTCTACGTAAGAAAAAGACCCGATAAATTGCATGGGTTCAAAATCGATTCCTATTGCCATGCCAACCAATTCCGTCTGTCCATAGTAATTCAAAATTTTTGCATCAGGAAATATTCTCTTTGCAAGCATTTTCACTTCATCCGAAAACGTTTCAGAACTAACAAAAATGCCTTTTATCGGCAAATCCGGCAATTTGTCTCCATATCTTTTTTCTATCAATTTGCAAAACGCTTGCAATGACGAAGGGTAAACATGCAGACAATTAACTCTGTATTTTTTCATCAATGAAAGATAGTGCTCAATAGTATCGGCATTTATTTTATTAGGAGCTAACATCAATCTGTTTCCAAAGAAACGAAAATCTTCATTTTCTGTCAAGTCATGTTCTCGGATTGTACATATTACAAGATCTTTCCCTAATAATGAGAAACAGTAATCAACATAGGCAGAAGACATCACAGATTCTTTAAAACTTTGATATATATTTACCGATGGACCGGTAGTTCCTCCCGTACTAACCATCACCAGGTGTTTTTTGTTGAACTTATTAGAGACCATCGATTCTCCCGATTTGACCAAATCTTCCTTATGTATGATTGGTAACTTCTTTATATCGAAACCATCTTTCAGATAAGAAGAATAGTCTCTGTAAAATGGAACGTTTTTTATCGCATAAGAGACAATCTCTTTTACTTTTTTCAACTGACACTCTTTTCTTTCATTTATTTTTATATTGCGATATATGGATTTATACAGGGGTGTGTATTTTACCAATTCACGCATATAATATTTGATTTTATAAGATATGCTCATGCGTCTTAATGTTTTATTGTTTATTATTTAACATCGAATTGATTGCTTCCATAAAATGTTGTACCATTAGGGTATTGGTCGCCTTACTTTTCACGATGGAAAGGCTTTTTTCTGACATTTCCAATTTCTGTTGTCTTGATAATCCGGCAAACTTAGAAAGAGCCGATTTAATTTCATCTTTATCACCAATGTTTTGAAGTAAATAACCATTACCCTCTATCAAATCAAACCCAGTGCCGTCACCATCGGTCGAAATCACGGGCAACCCATACGCCATAGCTTCGTTGATAGCCAAACCTCCGCTTCCAGCTAATAGGAAAACATCGCTTCTCAGGAAGTATGGTTTCAATTCTTCGCCAAACTTGGGTCCAACAATATCAATTCTATCTTTGTTTTTAAGCGAATCACGATAAGATTTCAATTCTTGTAAAATACTTCCACCTCCGACAATTGTAAACTCCATTTGATAACCTTCCGAAACTAATTCATCAACAACACACATCACCTCTTCAAGATGTTTCCCTCTAATCAAGCCGCCAACAAACAGTATTTTTATCTTGTTATTGAAACGATTCTTATTTACATTTTCAGGATTATAAGATGCCATAATCGTTTCTGTATCTATTGTATTTTGTGCGACAAAAATCTTGTCCGAGGAAATATTTTTATTCTCTAAGTACTTTTTTCTTTGCGTGTGATAGGCAATATGAGCAGACGCCCGTTGCTCAAAATAATCTAAGAGACGCTCTCGAACTCTCGATAGCATACCATTTATATTCGGACGAATCCAACCGCAACTCCAAAGGGCATAAGGTATCTTTTTTCTCAAACAATAGAGCAACACGCTGACTTGTGAAATTACAGATGGATTGAAAAGGAGCACCAAGGCATCGGAATTATTTTTAACAACTTCTCGTTTAAGTCCTTTCAATGTAGTAAGAACAAATCCTTTTAACGAACGTTCCGAAGTTTCAAATGCAACAGTATTGAATTGTTGTCCCTCAATACGTTTAATATCTCTCTTCTTTGTTGAGCCGTGATAGACAACCATCTCAATCCCACTCTCTGCCAATTGTGTTGATAGAGAGTTAAAAAATGCCTTGCGATAATTTGGCAAGGTTGGGAGAATGAATATTATTTTTTTCATTCCATCAAATCGTTGATAATATGTGAATATATAGTTCCTTTTTTATTATTTATATCCTATATCCTTGATGTACCTTGCCGGATTACCCGCCCAAACCTGATTGGCCGGAATATTTTTGGTTACTATGGAACCGGCTCCGACAACTGCATTTTCACCAATCGTAACCGGCTTACATATTATGGTATTGCAACCAATATATGCACCTCGTTTGATAACTATTTTTCCTCGGGTATATTGCTTCTTTTCTGTTTCCCTGAAATGAGTCAGCAAGATACATCCTGTGGTGATACAAGCATCGTCAATTTCAATGTCTTCGGGATAATTGGTATCAAAAACGACTCCTTCCCCGATAAACGTTGTTTTGTATGATTTAACATTCACCCCCCCCATTTAACAATTAAAGGTCTCCATTTAGTTGATGGCATCGGAAGATGCTGTAAATGAAGAAAAAACAATTTCTTTATTCTTGAAAATTTCATATTTATGTAATTTATAGATTTTCAATTTGGCTGTTATACAGCGAAATATTTTTCCAATTCTTTATTGAAAACAGCAATGAAAAGAAATAGACATTTTCTGCCAAATCACTACTGGCATTCACCCTGACAAATAGAGCGAGCAATAGTAATATTGCGTAACTTCCGTTGGCATTCGTCGCTTTCCACGAAAATTGGTTATACCGCATTGCACAAAGTGAGATAATTAGAACGAGTATCAATCCCACAAACCCTTGTTCATTGATTATTTCCAAAAAGATATTGTGGGGGTATGCCACTTTACCGTCGTCACTATACCCGCCCAATCCTTTTCCGAATAGAGGATATTCTTTAATTATAGAAAGCGATTTGTCGTAGGGGCGGTTTACCGCCTCCTCAAAACTTTTGGCTTGCTCAACCGATTGAAACGCATCGCTTTCTGCCCTGTTGAACATAAAACACGCAATCACACCAATCATTAAAAGCCCCACAAATTTATATCCAACCTTATGCTTTACAAGCAATATAAATCGAACAAACAAAATCACGAAAATGGCTAAGATTCCTTGTCGCATTTGAGAAACCATGGCAATGTAAAGCAGTAGCAGCAACAATATAATAGGCTTTTTTTGAAACAGGAATCTGTCGTCTCTATTGGAAAGCAGGAATACGATGCCAAATAACGCTGCCAAACCTACGGAATGGTAAGAAATTGCAAAATCGAATTCGTCACCATAGTTTTTTGCAGCCCTAAAATAATTAAAATCTAAAATTGAACTTGGATCTCCGAAATGATAGATTGTTACGCCGACAACAATATAAGTAACCCCTGCCAAGGCAAACATATACGCCAGTTTCATTCCGCTAATATTCTCCGATTTATTATAAAGCATAAATCCCCAAAGACATAACAAACCGTATATAGCTATTCGTATCAATTTTGTCGTGCTGTAAGCATGTTGAGGACCATAGAGATAACTGATAGCAAACACTGATACCAAAAAGAAAAACAGATAATTCGCCATTCGGTTTTGCCTGAACAATGGAACTATTCTTGGGCATATCATCAGAAGCACTATCAGATAGCAAACAAACTGTGGCAATAACGTAAAATGCCCCAGCAGAATACGGCCAACTACGCCAAAATATTCGCAACCTCCAAGCAACATAAAAAATGCGAACTCCTCTTTGTTCAGTCGTGTCAATCCTATGACAAACGCTGCCACACAAAGCCACACGTTGGCATAACCCAAATATACCCCTCCCAACAGGAAGAGGATTACAAGTATCGGAAGATATTCTTTCAAAAGTCTCATTTACCGCAAAGCAGTTTCTATGAAATCAAGTGCGTTTCCTCTCAACGCATCCAACCGCTCACGAACCTCCGCAACCGGAATAGGGTTATCAACGACTGTATCAAGCGGAGTACCTTCTTTACATATTCGTTCAAGCAATCCCGTCTGCTCCAAGAGCGAGTAAAAACGAGACGAGGTTTTCATCCTGTCATTCACCACAGTAAAAAAGCGTTTGCCAAGATTAACCGCAAACGCGGTACCGTGGAACGAATTGGTTATCACAAACGAAGCATTGGCAAACAGCGATACAAACTCAGGTGCACTCACATCGAATCGGCACTCCACCTCCGGGTCTTTGAACGAATATTTCACCTCTGTGGTGATATAGATTATCTTTTTCAGCCCATTACGACGAGCCATCTCCTTTGCCAACTCGATGGCGTATGGGCGATACGAGCGCAGATACATTACCACGGCATTGTTCGGCTTGTTCTCAATGTCAAAAATCTTGCGCCATTCCTCGGGCGTGATAAGAATCGTGGGGTCGAGCATAGTTTCCACAGGCCTGCCCAACAGTTCTGACACGATGGCACTGCCCTGCAACTCACGCATCGAAATGGCATCGAACGTTTGCAGGTGTTTGCGATAATAATCCTTCAACCGCTCGGGCAATTCGGAATGCCCGATACTTGCTGCGTATGCTATTTTCTTGCCGTTTTTTACGAACGAGAGGAAATAAGGGTCAAGCGGAAAAGGGTATTCAAAATTCCAAACTTGATCGCTTCCCACGATGTAATGCGTGTAGTCCAAATCCTTGGCGTATAGCTCATCGAAATTGCGGTATCTGTGTTTCGTGAAATTGTTGTACTTCGTGTGAAACTCTTCCGAATTGCAGATTTTCTTTCCCGTGCGTTTCCAATGCAACAGCTGAAACAGCCTGCGCTTGTAAAAGCCCAATCTGGCTCTTAGCTTAGCCTTGAACGTATCGTTATAATGTAACTTTAACAATTTGCTCCTTCGAGCATCCGCATCCATAGTCGGACGAGCCAAGTTCAAAACTTCCGCATCATATCCCAGCATTCGTAGCTTCTTGCACAACGCGAACACCTGCAACTCCGCCCCATAATTAAACGGATTGCGGAACGACAAAATCAGTATCTTTTTCAGCATATATAAATCCCTTGTTTCATTCTTCTCTCGTGCTCGGCACGGACAATCGGAAGTATTTCATCTGTATATTTCCCAAATAACGGCTGTCCTTGTTCAAGTTCAAACAAATTGCAGAAGTTTGTGTTATATTCAATGAAAATTGGCTGTTCATCTTCTCCTATAGCAATATCCCAAGCCAAAAGTAAAAATTGCGGCATTGCTAAATGCGCTTTCTTGACGAATGCTTTTACATTTTCAAAGCCCGGAATTTTGAAATCCTTCAACACTACGCCCGTGTAAGTTTTATTTTTTCTTTCCGAATAGATTTTCGTATAAGCATATTCCGACAGATAACCGTCTTCTTTTACAACACATCCCATACCTCCTGCGGCGAAATTATCCACGATATTACCAGGTTTACCAATTCGGCATATTGCCATACAAACCAAGATTTCATTCTCCTTTCTGAAGGTAATTACACGTATGGTATTAAGAGAACTTGGATTAAGATAAGCCATTGCAGGGTGCTGTTTTGCCAACTCTTCAACCACGAAATTTTTCCCATACTTGTCAAATACTTCCTCAATCGTGCGGTTGTCCAGATTGGTGATACCGTTTTTCACAACGAGTCTTTCCACATTTTTTCCGCTGTTGGAAAAAGTCGGCTTTATGATTGCCTCGTCAATATTCTTGCAAAGTCCGACTGCCTTTTGCCGAGTCATCGTTCCATCGGCATTATAAAACAATCCGTTGGCACATTGCACTATTTTGCGAGGATAACTGGCAAACGGAAGCAGACGTGTGAAAATATTCTTGTCATCATAGGCAATCTTCATCCGATAGTCTATCAATGCCGGCTGGATATAACCCACATAGAGGTCGTTAGGCAAGATGTGTTTATCGTATATTCCAGTTAGGGAATAGGCAAACCGATGCCATTTCGTGGAAACCTCTACTCCTAATTTCTCTTTATAATACGACTTGATCTCTTGCTTCTGTTCTTTCGTGAGCGGTTTTAGCTCAACGGCATGAGTCAGCCTTTTGAACTGCTTGTCCGTGTTATATTTCGTTCTCCAAGTCTTTAATATATAAAAACAAGAACTGATAATTTTCTTGATTTTTCTCATCACCTTATCTCGTTACTATTAAAATTTATTTCTCTGCGACAATTCTGACAAATCAGCATACAATTTATCCCAAGAGGCCGTATTCTTCATTGCCTCGACCAAAGTGTAAAACTGTTTCAAGGCATCTTCCAGCGGTTTACGCTTTACAACCGCAGTATCCTTTTGGCGAAGGTCTGCATTTGCCGATACTTGTTCAAGGTAAGTGTTCTTGAAATGTGTATTCATATTCCTCAAACGAGCAAACATATCAGTCAGGCCGAGCGATTCGATAATGGCGGCATTTTCGGTTGTTGCCATTTCATCACAGAATGCCGTCAAAGCCGCCGACTGCTGCGTATAAGTCTTTTTGCTCATATTACCGTGCTTTTTGAACACGAACAACAGCTTTTCCGTATCGGCGTATTTTGAGATTTCTTTGGAGAAACGGTTCATGCCCGTTACTACTTCTTTCAATCCAAGATACATATTGTCCCGACGCCCATCCTCATCGGCTATTTGCGTTCCCATACCGCTATACGTCGCTTTGTTCAGCACTTGGTTGAACGGTTTGTAAGCCTCGAAAATGGCGAGGAACAACTCATTTTCGGTAAACGTCTTTTTCTCTGTGTCCGTCACCAACTTGATTGTGGCAGAAGCCAAATGTGCGAGAGCCTCATTGGTCAGCCGGGTAAATCCTTTTTTCAGCATAATTTTATATTTTTCATTTGCAGGAGAAGTCAGTATCAGGTCGGGAAATAGAGTTCAAATTACAATTACTCCTTTTTCCCGAAATCAGCCATTCTTCACTCTGCAAATAGTTTGACATCTTGTTTTCCGCTCTTCCTCGCACTACAAACGGCAGTTTCCATTGATTTGTAACGTTTGAGATCTGCGGAACATCTCCTTTTATGGTTTTGGAATATTCATCGTTTTTTCACTTCGGGATAAAGCAAGCGTTTTATCCACGGCACTCGGGTAGTGAGCGATGCCAAGACGTACGACACAACGAGTGTAACAAGCAGCACAACAACTCCATCGGCAATAGTTGGTGGACAATGAAAACGCTTTACCACCAAGAGCAACGCATTGAAAATGATGACATGGTAGAGGTATATCTGCATCGACATCTTTCCAAACGCTATCAGCAGGCGGCTCTTTTCCAAATAATCTTTTATAGTAAGCAATGTAAGAAACGCAAGCACGGGCATTACGAAATAGAACAACATCCGCCCGAAACGTATGTCAGCACTCAACACCCACCAATATAAAAACGAGGTCAGGACAAGCAATACGACAACGGCGGAACGCCAAACCGCATTGTTTTTAATCCGTTCGGCCATCCACAATGTAGCCAAACAGACGGGCAACAGGCGGAACGCCGGCACAAGGGCAAACGGCACGTATATGCCAAGTGTGCTGAACTTCACACCCGACACAAGCACCACCACCCACAGCAGCACTCCGATACCCAACAATACGCCCCTCCATATCCTATTTACGGAATAATAAACATCTTTCAACAACAGGAGTGAGAACATGGCAGGCAAAAACCATGGAAAATTCAGACCAAGATTTTCTTCCAGCAGCCTGTCACTTCCCCAAACCATAGCATACAACAAGTTAGTCAAGCCGTTAAACGGTGCTCCTATTACGAATAGGTTTATCAGCAAACACACCAAGCACACCCAAACGTATGGATAAAGCAAGCGGAGGACATTTTTGCCTATATTACCCTTGCGATACGGCTGTTTGTTGTACATAAACGGCAGCAGGAAGAAACAATAAACATGAAACGTGTACAGCCACTGCCATATAAACCGTTTGTCAGTAGTCGCACAACCATCCCACACGCCACATAAAATAGAGTTGTGTCCTAGCACAATCAATAGGATAAGCAATCCCTTGATAGCGTTGGACGCCTCTTTTGAAACGGAGAACGTGGATAGGTTGTTATTTTGGTTCATATCGCTTTTCTTATTTATTGTTCATTCTCTTACCGTACAATTTCGTCTTCACCATAGCAATGGATTTCTGTCGAGTGGATTTGCTCATAGCAAGGAAAAATGTTGCAACTCCCATAGAAAGCACCGAAGCCACACAGACCGAGATTAACCGTAACCATCCCTCGTCCAGCATTTCATACACGCAAAACGGAACGATAGAACCGACAACAGCCGTCAGAGTAGAAAGCAACAGCACATTGCGGCAATATCTCCACATAGAATATTGAGGAATCAGTTTTTTCACTATCAACAGTCGGGCGATGATGACAAGGCTATACATACTTATATTCACCATCATAGGGAGAAACATATTTCTGTATCCTATCTTCAAAAAAATGTATGCAATTACCGGTATAAGCAGGTAAAGAGTGCCGGTAACAATGCTCGACATCCGCATTTTATTAGTAGCTTGATTCGCGTATGTCAGATTTATCCACAACACATTCAGCATCATCATTACTAAAAAAAGTCGGCTAAACGCTGCTGTCCCTTCGGGAGCCGTGCCTAACCAGAATTTCAGCACGAAATCGGTTTCCAATATCACGGGCAGAGCCAATGTAAACAGCATAAGGAAAGAATAGCGGGTGGAAGCATTCATCAACGATTCCATTTCCTGCACTTGCCCCGTGGAATAATACTTGATGATTTGAGGCTTGACGGCAAGCGTGAAATTGCTGACAAAAGAATAGATGGCACGGCTCAGTTGAAGCCCCACGCCATACGCTGCATTGACCACCGTACCGAAGAAGAGGTTGAGAATAACATTAACACCATTTCCTTGTGCCTGATACGATAAATCCGTATATAGACTCCATCCTGAAAATCCGAGCATCGGCTTGATAATCTCCTTGTCGGCACGGGGCGTATAGTGGCATTCAGGGAAATGTTTGATACAATATCCACGGTAAATCATCGTGATGGCAAGCGACACGCACACCGTGAGAATTGCGTAAAATATCAGTTTATCAAAATTGCCAAGCATCAGCAAGAACACGATAACGAGTTGAAGCACAGTCTTTACAATTTCGATATAGGCATAGACATCCATTTTCTCGCGGGCGATAATCGATGCGGAATACGGCACCTGTGTAATCGTTATCACCGCACTGAGCAACGAGAGGTGATAAACCCAGCGTGCGGCGACCATTCGTCCCTCGGGTATTACCATCTTGTTTTCCAAATACCACAAGCCCATCGTTTCACCCAGTAGTACAACCAATGCGGCAATGCAAATATGAATGGTCAATGCTGCCGAGAAAGTTCTCTTCAATCTGTCATGATCATTCCTCCCCAACTCGAACATCAGAAACCTTGATGTAGCTCCCGACATAGATGTGTTGAGAAAGTAGAACATCACCACCACGCTACTCACCACACTGTTCAGTCCGAAATCGTCCTGTCCAAGCACAGACAGAACTACCCTTGACGTGTACAGTCCGACCGCCATGGCAAACAGCAGCCGTATGTACAAGAATACGGTATTTTTCGCAATGCGTTTGTTATTCGCGGAAACGTCGTTCATAGGGAAATACTTGTATTACGACTTGAAATGTTGCAATAATTCACACCTCTATTTCGTCAATTTTGATGCTATGCTATCGTTGTACCATTTCTTACCGATAGAAAATTCTTTTGAATTACGTGTATTGTAAAATGCGCCGAGATAGTATTTATCTTTCACTCCTGGTTTGTCTGTTAGATGAGCCTCATAATCGGTTAGAACAACACTGTACTTCCGAAAATAATCTTTTTCAATAATCTCTTTACTGATGGCCAAGAACTCTTCACGCAAGTTTTTTAAAAGGGCATATCTTTCTATCAATGGCTTGAATTTGGGCTGCCCCGCTCCATACAGGCCATTATAATAGAGCCATACAAGTTCGTAGGAAGACAATGTGGCTCTTACAATACTGGTATAGCGGTATTTTGCCTTGTCGTTCAAGCAATCGACTTGGTCGATAAATTTTATTAGCTGATAAAGATGTCTGAAATAATGGTCAAACAGAGTAACTTCCGGAAATTCATTATAGCCCTCAATACCTTTTGATATGAGCACATCACCCATTCCCATATACCAGCGACCATTTACCAAATCAATTTTTCCGTCTGATGTAAACTTGTCATAAAAGGCTTTCTCTTGCCAGAGAAAGCCAAACAATTCCCGTCCTTGTTTACTGATAGGCTGCTTCTCTACATTCTCACCTATATCAGGAAGACGAATCTGTTCAAGTCCATTGCACTTCAGTTCACTGGTGATTTGCTGCTGAAGAGCAAGCATATTGAAGAAAGTTGTCTCAAAACGTTGCATATCTCCAGTTCACTTTTGGTTGAGATAGGTAAACGAAGCCACTGCAAAAGCACCGAATGCAAAAACTCCACTGACAATACCTCCTATATTATAGAGATGTAATAGTACGTCTGATTCGCAGGTAGGCACACAATACCAAAACAGCACGAATATACCACAAGCCATCACCAATACAAATGGAATGAGAAGTGTGTAGACAAGTTTTTTCATGCAGTTATTTTTTATCATATCCTCCGTTCCCGTTAGATGGCAACGGAGGACTGATTTCGATTACAATATATAAAAATCAAACATTTATGCTATAAGCGTTATTTATTTCTTGAAAATTCCACAGAAATCAAGAATAACCTTGTCGTCTCTCCACGGGAGCTCCTTAAATGGAGTATGAGCAGTTAAGAAGACAACAATATCCGCTTTCTCGTATGCCTCTTTGTAATCAGTTAGTTTGAACACGCTGTGTTCTTTTACATTAGGTTCTACAACAAGGATGTCTGCGTTGTTGCAGCTTTGCATAACTTTGGTCGTGATATACTTTGCGGGACTTTCGCGCAGATCATCAATGTTTGGCTTGAATGCCAATCCCATCATGGCGATAACGGGTTTGCGGTGATGTTTCAACTCAAATTCAAGCATGGCATTCTTCACCTTCTCGGCACACCAGAATGCCTTGTAGTTGTTAATCTCGCGTGCGTCGCCAATGATTTTACTTTCGGCAGGAAAATCTGCGGTGATGAAATATGGGTCGACGGCGATACAGTGCCCGCCAACGCCACAACCCGGTTGCAAGATATTCACGCGCGGGTGCTTGTTGGCAAGCTCGATCAGTTCCCACACATTGATGCCCGCCTTGTCGCAAATCAAGGAGAGTTCGTTAGCAAAGGCAATCTGCACGTCACGGCTGGAATTTTCGGTCAGTTTGCACATTTCTGCCGTACGGCAATTGGTTTTGTGAAGAGTGCCTTGCACGAACCGGGAATAGAACTCAATTGCCTTTTCGGTTGATACTGGATTGAGACCGCCTATCACACGGTCGTTGTGTACGAGCTCGTAAATCACATTGCCCGGCAATACGCGTTCCGGACAATAAGCGATGTAAATCTTGTTTTTCAACTCCGGACGCTCATCAAATATGATACGAGTCATCATTTCTGTGGTACCGACAGGGGATGTGGATTCGATTACATACAGGTCACCCTCTTTCAGGAGGGGCAGCACTGCACGTGTGGCGGCTTCCACGTAGGAAACATCCGGTTCGTGGTTCCCTTTGAACGGGGTAGGGACAACCATGAAATAGGCGTCGCTCACTTCCGGTGTGGTGGATGCTTTCAACGCTCCCGATTTCACCACTTCCTGCAACATTTCCTCCATTCCGGGTTCTATGATATGTAAATGACCTTGGTTAGTCATTTCCACTACCTTGGGATTGATGTCAACTCCCAGAATCTGAATGCCGTGTCTGGCGGCAATGATGGCTGTGGGCAAACCTATGTACCCTAAGCCCATAAAACATGCTTTCATTGTTATACTACCCGTTGGCGGAATTAAAAAGATAATATATTGATGTTTAAAAAGTTGTGCATATTATTGATTTATAGTATATTAGAGATGGTCAAACCTTTAATATATCATCAATATATGCACAATTTATA
>Ga0116162_10000254_pt1 | contig 40773 bp, 35 predicted proteins | sample AD_UKC105_MetaG_FD_89875 | JGI IMG/M metagenome (GOLD analysis project Ga0116162, IMG submission 89875) | Active sludge microbial communities of municipal wastewater-treating anaerobic digesters from Hong Kong - AD_UKC105_MetaG | ecosystem: Engineered > Bioreactor > Anaerobic > Digestate...
GAAAGCAAGTAACGGACTTATGCGAAAGTCAGACCGTACCAACGCCGCATGAGGCGTGGCCAGTAACATAGGGCTTTGCCCGTCTATGAAAAACCCCCGGTTTTACCGGGGGATATTTATTTTGGTTTTTACCTAAACGTTTTTTGGAACTGTTCGCAGTAATAGGCCACGAGTTCGTATTTGGCATCCGGAGCGATACGATGATCGGGGCAGGGGATATAACCGCCCAAGGCAACCAGTGCCTTCAGACGTTCAATCTCCCGATCAATTGCCGCTTTGTCCTGCGCAAAAACACGTTTATCCATGCCGCCGACGCCGCGAAGTTCTTTTCCGTACTTCTCACGCCAAGGAGCGATGGAGGCCTCCCAAGTGCCCACTTCGATGGGGAACATGGTATTGACGCCGTTTTCGAGCCAGATGGGGAGGAGAGCGTCGATTTTTCCGTCACAGTCGACCGAAACAATGTTTACGCCGTACTTGTGCAAAAGGTCGGTGACCTTTTTATAGTGCGGTCCGATGATTTCCTCGAAGACCGAAGGAATGACCAGCGGCCCGTTCTTGAAGCAGATATCTTCCCAAAAATGGGCGTAATCCACCGGAAGATTAAAGGAAAGCACCTTTTCGGTGACCTTGTAACAGAGATTGCAAAGCGTGTCGGCGATTTCGACATAGAGATCATAATCGTCAGCCAGCAGATAGGAGAAATGCTCGACGCCGAGCAGATTGCGCATGATACCGATATAACTTCCGAGCCTGAGTGCTTTCGGAAGATCCGGATTCCAGTTGGTAACCTGTTCGCGCACGGCTTTCTCGTCAACGCGATCGGCGCTGTATTGTAAACGCGGCAAATAAAGTTCCTCCCACGCCTCTCGATCAGTCAGCGAGGTGCCGACTTCAGAGGGGATGGAAGTGGTTCCGGGTTTGATCATGACCAAAAGGCCTTCGCTGTTGCGAATTAATTTTTGACCATTGGGTTTTTCTTCAAGCAGCTTTTCTTCAAAAGGAGGCATTAAAACGGTGTTGCCGCCGTAAGTGTTGCTCCAGTTGAAATCAAAACCAAGCTGAGACATAATTTGTTTGTCTCCGCTTCCGTTGTCGCCGTATTTACAATAGTTATCGGCCATTTCCCGGGTAATATGTCCTTGGTCGGCCCATTTCTGAACCGTCTCTCCCCAATAGCCGAATGCCACACAGGGAAGTCGATCATATTTTCCGTAATTCAGAACCGCAAGAGCTCGTTCCCTGTTTGTCATATACGAAAATCCTACTTGAGATTACCCAAGTGCTCGATGCACTTTTTGCAAACGTTCAGACCTTCGTATTCGCTCAGATCGCTCTGGCTTCCGCAGAACACGCAGGAGTTCATGTGCTTTTTCAGAATAATCGCGCCGTCGTCAACATAAATTTCGATAGGATCATGCACTTTCCAGTTCAAAGACCTGCGGGATTCGATCGGAATGACCAGTCTTCCGAGTTCGTCTAAGTTTCTGATGATGCCTGTTTCTTTCATACTTCCACACCTCACCAAGATTTGTGTATTTATTTTAACAAATCAATTGTAAAATGTCAACGAAAAATTTTTCAGGAGGAAAAATGTCGGATTGGATATGGGTCATCATGATGGTGGGCTCCATCATATACGCCATTATTACCGGTAAAGTAAGCGAAGTGGCCTCTGCCATTCCAAGCGGTTGTAAAGAGGCAGCGACGCTTTTTTTGACATTATTGGCAAATTTGTGCTTTTGGAGCGGAATTTTACAAATCGCACGCGACAGCAAACTCGATCTTCTCATCGCAAAAATATGGACGCCGTTTATGAAAATCCTATTTCCGAGAATGAAAAAGGAGAACCCCGCATATCCGTTAATTGCCCAGAATATGGCAGTAAATTTTCTAGGACTTGGCAGTGCGGCAACCCCCATGGGACTGGCCGCAATGCACGAATTGGCCGCGCAGTCGAATTACGGGGAAGACGCTTCTCCCTATATGATCCGATTCGTGTTGGTCAACACCTCGGCGGTACAGTTGATTCCGACGACTCTGGCGGCCATCCGACAGCTCTACGGAAGCAAGGAACCCTACATCATTATGCTTCCGATGCTGTGTGTATCGCTGACGGCCGTTGTGGCCGGACAACTGAGCAACGCTCTGTTTGAAAGGAGACCGCCCTGATGCTCCAATATATCAGTGTCCTGATTCTGCCGCTGTTTCTGGCGGCTGTCATTTTATTCGGCATTTTTAAAAGGGTCAGGGTTTTTGAGAGTTTCCGCCTCGGTGCGAAAAACGGCATTGACACCGCTGCATCGATTTTCCCGACTTATATCGGAATGGTTGTGGCGGTGATGGTGATGCGGGCCAGCGGAGTTCTCGACGCAATGGTCTCGTTATTTGACCCGGTGGCGAACCTGCTCAACATTCCCACGGGAGTATTACCGATCGCCCTCATGCGTCCGCTCTCGGGAAGCGGAGCCTTTGCGCTTTTGCAAGATTTGTTTTCTAAGGATGGCCCCGACAGTTTTGTCGGGAAACTGGCTTCGGTGATCGAAGGTGCGAACGAAACCACTTTTTATGTATTCTCGCTCTATTTTGCCTCCATTGGTATAAAAAAAACGCGGCAAACGCTTTTTTGTGCATTGTTTGCTGATCTGACGGCACTAATCACAGCATGTTTTTTCTCACGCCTGTTTTTCGGCGGTTGAAAAATCTCACATTTATGTTAAAATAAATAAGGTCATGAGATTATAAAAAGAACGGGGTAGAAAAATGGAACTGAGAACGCTTTACAAAGACGGGAATTATTATAAGGGCAATACGCACACACACACCACCATCTCCGACGGAGGAGGTTCTCCGTCCGAAGTCGTAAAGGCCTATCAAAATGCCGGCTATTCGTTTTTAACGCTGACCGATCACCAAATATACGGTTTCGATATCGCGTTCAATTCCAAAGATTTTCTGATTCTCCCAGGTACGGAATTGGATACGATGGTCAATGGGATCCATCATATCGTCGCCGTGGGTCATCCGGATCGGACAAAATATCAACACGAATTCCGTTTTGACAGAGAACGGATTCGCTCCCTGACGCCGCAGCAAGTCATCGATGAGGTCAATGCCCACGGTAATCTGGCCATCCTGTGCCATCCGCATTGGTCGAAGGTCGATTATGCAACCGTAAAACCGCTGCGCGGGTTGTTCGCGATGGAGATCATGAATTACGCCTGTCAGATGATGTGGCACTGCGGAAACGCGGAATTCTTCTATGACCATTTTCTCTGGGATAAAAACAATATGATGTGTGTCGCCGCTGACGATCTTCACAATATGGAGCGGGACATGTTCGGCGGCTTTATCACGGTCAAGTGTGAAAAACTGACTTATGATGCTCTGTTTGACGCAATGGAAAAGGGCAGCTTTTTCGCTTCGTATTCGCGGTTGGGCAGAACCGCTCCGACAATCCGTGATTTTTATATCAGAGACGGCGGAGTGTTTTTCGACTGTTCCCCCTGCGAGAGCGTATACTTTAAGTCCAACGGCTCGTGGAAATCGTTTTACGATAAAAACGGGGGATATTATACACATGCCGAGTGGGAACTTCATCCCGGCTGTGAATATGTTCAGGCCGTTTGTGTCGATAAAGAAGGAAACATCTCTTGGACACAACCGATCATCATTCAATAAAAGCAAAAAATGCGCGATACGGATTTTCCGTATCGCGCGTTTTCTTAAAAATTATTTCGAGACCATATATTCTCTTATCGGAAAAGCCTCGGATTGAATATTGGAGAAGGTTTCGTCCTGTGTGAGCGCGTAGTGGTAATTCTGGATATCTTCAATAGCTGTGACACGCCAGACAAAGTCACCCCAGCTGTCGAGATAAATGAAGTAATAACCGCCGTAGCTGCTCTCGATGATTGAATATTCACCTGCATTACGGCCGGTGGTATAACACCAGATCGCAACATCCTGATCCATGTCTTTAGGCAGGAAGTTTTCAATATACCCGCCGTCTTCTTCCGCCGCAGCATCGTCGGAATATTCCGCTGCAAGCGTTTTAAAGAGCTCAGCGGTTTTTCCGCCTTCGATGAATTTGGCTTGTACGGCTTGGGCAGCTGCCTGAGCTTCACTCTGAGTGGCATATTTATCGCCGATACCAAAATAAATGCTGTAGAGGTTTGTCGCCAGTGTGGGCGGGTAATTGGCGTCGACGAAATAGATGGCATAGGCGGTGCCGTCAGTTACACTGTAAATAACCTCTTTATCGCCGGGCTGTCTCGATTCATCAAACAGCCAGTTGGAGATATCGGCATCGTTGATCTCGTCGGCAGTGAAGTAATACCGCAGGGTTGCGGTTTCGGACTCGTAACTGGATTTGTCGGCCTCCGCAGCGGTCTCATAAGCCAAGTCGGCAAAAGACGCCTGATCGGTGACTTGATCGAGGAAATCATGGGCCAGTTTTTTTGCAGCACCGACATCGGTTTCAGAGTCGGAAGCCGCTTCAAATCCGTAATAATTATAGCAGGCGCCCCAGAACTGATCATTATATTCAGCCATCCAGTCGTCTAACTCGGTTTGTTCTACGGTGTAGCTGTTAAGGAGATAATCGTTGTAATGGTCGGCAATGTAGATGTGTTCAAGGGCGGTACGCAGATTCTCTTTATTGCAGCTGGTGCCGAACATCAGGTGAATAAATTGCTCATCGCTGACGCCGTTATCTTGGGCGTTTGTTGCGATCGTATCTTCGAAAAAGCTGTCAATGCCCTGTAGGTCGCTTTCAGTCAGTGTAAAGCCCATTTCCACGGCTTTTTGATAGGCCACCATAATGGTCTCGACATAGTCATCGGTCTGATCGATAAAATAGTCCTGCCAAGTCATATCTTCATCGGTGGTGAACGAGGACGGACATTGCTGTTTGGCAAGGTCTTTTGTGGTATCAAGCGTATCCGAGTCTAGGTAGCTGCCGTAATATTGATAGAAATACTGAACGGTTGTCCAGTAGTTAAAGTTGTATTCGGACACGGGGACTTTTATGCCGTTGACCGTCATAGCGGTGGCGTTCGCAAAATACCACGACGGACTCCAAAGGAGCGTTGCGCCGAAGGCGAGCAATACGACCAGCACACAGCTGACCACGGTGATCATAGTGCGCTGGGCTTTTGAAAGAGCCGCCTGACGTTTCTTTTTCGGTTTTTGGGGACCGTAGTTTTTCAGGTCATTTGAAAATCCGTTATTAGCGTCAGTGTTTTCGGGATTGGTAACCTGACCTTCAATAACCGATTCTTCTGTTTTCTTGGGTTTTTTAAACATATACAAGCCCCTTTCAGTAATGGACGCACAGATTATAAGTGAAGATTGTGATTCTTAAGTGATGGCATTTGCAGGGACGACGAAGTTTAATTTCAACGGTTCGATGTGTATCTTTATGGTTTTCTCGGTGAAAATATCGCCGTCAATACAGATGCGCAGCGGTTCTTCAGAGAAGATCTCAATCTCTTTGACGTTCTGGTAGGTTAAAATGCCTTTAAAAGCAGGATGTGTCAGATGAACTCCGTCTTTATATTTGCCGATCAGCTTCAGTACTTTCGCTCTCGATACCTTATTGACAAGGCAGATGTCGAGAAGTCCGTCGTCAACTTTGGCAAGCGGTGCCGCTTTATAACCGCCTCCGTAGTATTGGCCGTTTGCGATGGCAATCAACATATAATTTCCGGCCACGTCTTTTTTGCCGTCCAGACGGATTTTCAGCTCATTTCCGAGCTTTCCGAACAAGCTCTTTAAAACGCCGAACAGGTAGGGCATAGAACCCTTCATCAAGGGCAGGCGTTTGAACTCCTGCATATAGTACGCAGCGACAGAATCAATGCCGATATTGCAGATGTTCAGGCAGCGGTGGTCATCCACAATCATAAAATCCACTTTTTTGGAGGGGAACGTCAGTATTTGATCGATATCAAGCAGTTGTTCGCGGGGAATTTTCAACGTCTTGATAAAATCGTTTCCGGTTCCGCAGGGTACGCAGCAGATTTCGGTGTTTTCGAAATCGGCGATGCCGGCGAGTACATCGTTGAGCGTACCGTCGCCGCCTACGGCATAAACCCGGCTTTTTTCACCCTTTGAAGTGGCATTTTTCACGAAATTGATCGCGCTTTGTTTGCTTTCGGTGAGATGGACGACAAAATCGGCTTTTGCTTTTTTGCAGGCCTCTTCAATCTTCGGAATCAATTTAACCGGACGGCCTTTTCCCGCCGTCGGGTTGATAATAAAATAGTGGGTCACTTTTTTACGACCTCCGCGCATGAATTAAGTGGAATTATAGCATAGTGGATTTTTTTTTGCAACAATGACAAAAGGTCGAAAAGCAAATGTGCGGGAATATCCAATATCATAATTCCCGCACATCTTCTTTAATTAAATTCAAGGCATCGTTTTCGCCATAACCGCTCGTAATCCCGGTGCGGAACAATACGTTTTGCAAGTTCGGATGGACTGTGAATGCCCTCTTCATCGCACCATCCGATATCCATTCGATACGCTGAGAAATCAAGCATGTCTGTATCCCGGTAAACGGGAACGGTCTCCCATCCCGCGAGATGTGCGGCAACGGTACGGGTATGTCCGTCAGTCATGACGGTACGTCCATCCAATTCAATCACCGGAATCGGGTTAAAGTTCTCCCGACTTTTCGGATCGAACCACTCTTGAACATTGCGCAATTTACCCTCGCTAACCCAGAGCTGACTGGGTTGAAGTTTTGCAAGCGGCAAATCGAAAACTAATTCATTGTCCGGTTTATACCGTTTTCGCTCGAAATACTCCTGACGGGTCAGCCGGTAATGAAACTGATATTTACCTTTTTGGGGCTGCGGTAAATCCTCCGATAAAACCGGCGTATAGCCGTGCTTTTCCCACATGCGGCGGGAGCGGACATTATAATCCTCACAGAAGCAGTGAAGAACATCGATATGCTCGCCATTAAAAGCGAAATCGATCATCATGCCGATGAATTGGGTTCCGATGCCCTTGTTCCAATACGCTTTTTCGCCGATCGCCATATCAATGCGGCGCACGTCGGTGGTTTCGGAGTACATTGCTTTTACATACGGAAGATTCATCTTTTGCAGCCAGCATTCGCCGATCGGAATGCCGCCCACCTCTACGAGAAAGCAAAAGGCGTTTTGTGATACGCCGCCGTAAATTTTATGTACGGTGTCAGGTCCGTAGGAGAGACTGCGGTTGTCTGTTCCACCCTCGGTCCAATACAGTACCTCCGGGTCGGCGTTCCATTTGTATAAGCAGGGCAAATGCTCGTCGGTCAGGGGATGTAGGATGATTGCGTCGTCATTCCCCCCGTAAAGGGTGATGTCATGTGATTTGATGATACTCATAACGTTCATCCCTTCTTTTTCGCCGCAAGGCAAATCCAATTCGGCAGCGCCGCCATCGGGTTGTTGTGCCAGTCAAACATGCGGTCGACCTCTTCGCGGGTCGCGGTTACACCTTTCAATTTATCCTCCAAACTGATCCAGAACGGCCAGTCGTAATCCTTTTCGGCGTACATCTCCTCGACGTGCGTCAGACGCAATCCCGCGTCGAGTATGGCGTTTTGGATGTCCATCACCCGCCAGCCGAAGGTGGTTTCTTCCTCGCTCTCAAACGGACCGGTGGCGTCGTAGGGCTTTTTGATTTTTACCTGGGCATCGAACGGACGCAGAAACGGGTGAATCTCGTACATGATATAAATTCCGCCCGGTTTCAGAATGCGGTAAATGTTGCGATACATGCTGTTCAAATCATCGATCCAGACATGCACACCGTTCGAGGTGTAGACGAAATCATAAGTACTGTCCGAAATGCCGTCCAGCTTCATGGTGTCGGCGCAGACAAACTCAATGGATTTATCCCACCCATATTGTTTTGCGACGCGTTCGGCGTTGGCAAGCTGGTTTTCCGAGATGTCGCAGGAAGTCACTGTTGCCCCAAGCATGGCAAACGCGAACACCGCGTGATTGTCACCGCTGGACGGCACGCAGATGCGTTTCCCGCGCAAGTTTGGAACATATTTTTTGATAACCTCCCAAGTCGTATGGTGAAATGCGTTTGCGGGATTTGTAAGAATGCGGTTCATGAATTTCTCGGAGTGGTTGAGCGCCGAGTACGCCGCAGCGCCTTTGTTCCAGCTGATTTTGTTTTTCTCTGGCATACTTTTATCTCCTATTTATTATGTTTATTTTGATTTGATTGCTACGACAATCCAATGTCCGTCGTCCTCCCTCCACGGCTCTTTATCGCGGTTTTTGTATTCGGCTTTGACTTCGAAGCCGCATTCTCGGAGTGCGGAAAGCCATTCCGCCCGTGAATATCTCTGCAAATAAAAATTATGATCGAACTGCTCCTTCCTGCCGTCGTTATATTCGGTATAAACGGTTTGCGAGATGTAACACCGCCTGGTTTTCGCTTCATTGCGGGTGATCCCTGTTTTATATACCGTTCGGTCGGGATACGGATTGTTTTTGACGCGGAATGTCTCCAATCCCGTTTGGCTGTCATACGCACCGATAAACTCTTCGAGGATTAAATATCCGCCGTCGCGCAGATGATTGTTGATACAAATCAACGCTTTTTTCACTTCGTCCATCGAATGAATCCATCCCATTTCGGCAAAAGCGCAGACGTCAACCGGCTCAATATCAAAATTGAAATCGGTTGCGTCGCCGACGAACAGATTCAAATTCTTAATGGAGCCGAAGCGTTTTTTGCCTTCCTCGATCATTTCGGGCGTGATGTCAAAAGCGGTCACTCTCATACCGCGTTGTGCCATGTACGCACCCAAATGCCCCCACGCGCACATCGGGAGGAGGATGCTGTTCCCATATTGCTTCGCGAAGTGATAGCTGCTTTCGTCATTCGGCGCCCGCTCGTGATCGAGATTGCCCCAATCCCAATACTGTGCGTGTTTTGCGTAATTTCCGATATTGTCTTTCATAAATAAATTCCTCCGTAACTTTTTATATTTTCTTTTCAAATACCATCTGGGTATAACAGCCGGGAAGCGTGTTTTCATATCTGCGCTGCAACTCCCGGTCGGCAGCGGGCAGTTCGAGATAAACCTGATTGATTGTCCCGCCATATACATTTGTGTGATGAACTCGGTATTTTGTATTTAGCGAGAGCAGTTTCTCAATACTGTTTTCTTCGGATTGTATCAACAATGTGCCGGTATAACCGAGCTTTTCGTAAAAGCCCTCTGCGGTTTCTGCAGCACCGAGACAGAGATGGTGAATCCCGTGGCGAAGTGCCCGCTTTTCAAGCAGCAGTATCATATTTCGGGCAATACCGTGTTTGCGGAAACACTCGTCGACGGCCACCGGACCTACCGTGACACTGACGCCGCGTTCCACTCTGCCGAACACAATGCCGATCACCTTGCCGTCCGATTCGGCAAACAGCATTAAGTCGTCGTATGTTTTGATGCGTTCCAGCCATTTTTCGCGTGTGTAGTCGGGCGCATCGGAACGGGTACCGAAAATCTTCATATTAAATTCCAACGCCGCATCAAGTTCCTGTTCCGTTGTGACATATTTGATGATGTAATTCATATTTACCATCCTTCTTAAATAAATATTGAGGGAGTAAATTCTGCCCCTCATATGTAAATGAAAAGACCGCGGACAAAGCGTCCGCGGTCTATAAGCTCAATCTTTATTTTACCGGCAAGACAGAACACAAAACAAAGCGCTTAAAAAGCACTGCTTTTGCATGATCTTGCCGGCAAACCTCAGAGATTCTTCTCTTGATTCAGCTCCGCACAACGTCTTGCCGGACATTCTCCACTTGGACGGAGCAGGCCAGTGTATCGGCCCTGAAAACAGTTGCAAAAAACAATGTTAAGTCCCCCTTAGGAATTTCGATTCCAGTATAAAGGATTTTTAATAAAAATTCAAGTATAATATTGATGCGATGCAAAAATTTCAACCGCAAGTAGATTAATATATTACGGCAGAGTATTGAAATGATTTAAATAATTTGTTAAAATTTTCATTAATAGGGCGGTGAAAGTATTGTTTTTCAGGCAGGCGTTCCATCATATTTTCCGTTCAAAAAAGAAATCGGTCTCGCTGTTTCTCATATTGTTTTTCATCACGCTGATCCTCTGTTTGGGAATCAGCGTCTCGTCGAGCATTTCCGAATATCTCGAGAGTTGCAGAACCGGCTATACAACAATCGGCCTTTTTGAATATATGGGCACCGAATACCCCGATGACACGGTCTATGATCCCGGTACGGCGGATGCGGCTGCGCAGCTGGACACTGCGGCCATCGAAAGCAGCCCCTATGTCGAGAAATGGGACAGCGCCTCCGGTGCACTCGGTTACGTCGAGGGATATACCCGCTTTGACGATTTGGTCGCGTACCGCACCAGAAACGTCTCGGTCGTCAGAGTCATCGGGCGCAATTCCACCGGCACATACGACGCCATCGTCATCGAATGCCTGTATTCCTATTATAACAGGGCCAATATCGGGATCATTATCACGAGCGACATTGAATTGACCGAGGGCCATTATTATCTGCTGCACAGCGAATATCGTTTAGGCGTTACCTCCTATAAACATGCCACGCTGATCCCGTATGAAAACGGGAGCGGCGGGATATCCGTCGGCATCGGGGACTTGTGCAAGGACGTGACGAACGCGGACGGCGGGTATACGCTGCCCGAAGAGAGCATTTTATTTGATATCGCCGAGACCTACCGCACCGTCAATAACAGCGTGACCGTGTTTGCGACCTCCGATCTGGATTCGCTCTATCCGTTCAACCAGCAAAAACTCTCATTGACGCAGGGCAGGGCGTTTACGCAGGAGGAATACGACAGCGGTGCAGACGTCTGCATCGTCTCGGAATATGTCGCCGAAAAGCTCGGGATCTCGGTCGGCGATACGATCGATCTCTCGATCGCGGCGGCGGAAAATTGCAGCCTTTACGACAGCTATTGGAGCGTCGACGGATTCGACAGCGAACGAATTTATACCGTTGTCGGGCTGACCAACACGCAAAACGATATGCGCCATTATGTCTTTATTCCGAAAAATGATACGCTCGGGATGACGGACGGATATTTTATCTACGCATTGGGACAGGCGGTCATTGATAACGACAGCGCCGACGAATTTTATGCGCGGTTTTCGCAAAATCTGCCGGATAGGGTGCGGCTGTTGATCTATGACCAGGGCTATGCCGCCGTGACAAAGCCGTTTTCCGATATTCTGCATACCGCCGTCATTATCACAAGCGTCTGTGCCGCAGTGGGGCTTGCGGTGATTGTATTGCTCGGATTTTTATTTGTGCAGCGGCAGAAAAAAGCGGCTGAGGTGATGATACGCCTCGGCGCAGGCCGGAAAAACGTATACGCCTATCTGGTTTGGGGTGCGGGTCTGACGGCGGCAGCGGCTTGTCTTGCCGGAGGGCTTGCGAGTTGGCTGCTGTCGGGCAGAAGCGCCGCCATCGTCAGCCGATTGGCCGAAAACCGCGCTTATTCCGAACTGCTATACAGCAACAGCAATCTCTCGCTCTCCAAAACGCTGGCGTTCACCTCCGATACGGACCCGTGGATTTTCGCGGCTGTCGGCGGCTGCGTGCTGCTGCTGTCGGTGATCGCCTGTTTCGGATTTGCCGCGGCGGCGTTGGCGCACCCGCATAAAAAGAAAAAATCAAACCGCACCGCAGCCGGTCCGAGACGTTCTGCGGCTCTTTCGGGCGGCGCTTTAAAATACGCCGGGCTTTCGATCGTTCGGGGCGGATTCCGATCTGCTGTGCCGGTGTTGTTGGCGGCCTGTGCGGTTTTACTGATGTTTCGGCTGATCCATATATCGAATACGAATAAAACGCAGCTGGCGGATATTTATGAGAGTACGACGGTCAGCGGCACATTTACCGATATCAACGGGACCGAATTAAAAGGATTATCGGTCGAGGGATATATCGTCAACGAATTAAATCGCTCAAACTATGTTTCCGACCTTTGCGTCACCAAATGGATGAATTTCTCGTTTGTGTGTCCCGTGACGGTCAACGGCGAAGCGGTCGAAATCAAGGAACTTGTGATACCGTCCAAAACCAGTTATTCATACGAGACCTTCATGAACAATATGAAGCAGGGTCCTCTTCTGATCATGACCAATGATTTTTACAGCGCTCCGGAATTCTATTACAGCTCGCTGGTGAATACCGAATTTTCGGACGGATACGATGCCTCGGTTTTTGCGCAGGAACTGAGCGGCGATTACATGCCGTGCATGGTCTCCACGGATTTGATGGCGCAATACGGTGTTTATCTCGGGGATATCATTCGGATTGCGGTGTTTGCGGACGGCGATCCGGTGATGGTGGATATGATCGTGATCGGCAGTTACGTCAAGGACGGGGTCAAAGATAACATCTATTGCCCGTTGGCGTTTTACATATCTCCCGCAGAGATTTTCGATACATCTGGCGAGGCGGAACACAGCAAATATTATGCGTATACTTTTGACAGTGTGTCGTTCACTGTCAAAGACAGCGCCGAACTGACGGCGTTCAAGACTTGGCTTTCAAACGCCGGATATTCCACCGTGAATCACATCGGAGCGGTTCGGTGCTTTGTCGTTCTGGACGACCGGGTGCTGCTGAACACCGCGCGATCACTTCAGCAGCGAATCCGATATACCGACACATTGTTTGCACTGACCTGTGCGCTGACGGAGCTGCTCGGGTTTGTGACGGCCTATATCATGGCTTTGATGCGTCGGGACGAACTGGCGGTCATGCGGTCTCTGGGAACGCCGAAGCGAAAAGCGTTTTTATCGCTGTTTGCCGAACAGATGATTTTATGCCTGCCGACGGTATTGATTATGGCGGGAGCCGCTGTTTTACTTAGCGGGTTTGATATCATATCGCTGCTGCTTGCCGCCGGATTTGCGGTTTGCTGGCTGGCGGGTTCTGCGGTTTCTATCGCCCGGCTCAATGCGGACAAGGCGATTTTATTGACACGAAAAGACGAATAATCGGGAGGGAACGATATGGCGATCATCGAATTGAAAAACGTCAGTTACGGGTACGGCGCCAACGAGCGGGATAATGTCCTTTGCGATGTGTCCTGTACCTTCGAGTGCGGGAAAATCTACGCGGTTGCCGGAAGGTCGGGCAGCGGCAAGAGTACGCTGCTTTCCATGATGGCGGGGCTGGATCTGCCCGATGCGGGGCAGGTGCTGTTTGAGGGCGAACCGACGGACCGATTGGACCGAGACCTCTACCGGCGTCAAAAAATCGCCATTATTTATCAGGACTTCAGCTTGTTCCCGCTGCTGACGGTTTTGGAAAACATCATGTATCCGCTGGAACTGTGCGGCACGGATGCCGTAACAGCCAAAAAAACGGCTGCGGAACTTGCGCGGAAAGTCGCATTGCCCGATGAACTCTTTGACCGGTATCCGTCGAAAATCAGCGGCGGCGAACAGCAGCGCGTCGCAATCGCAAGGGCGCTGACGATGGATCGGAAATTGATCCTTGCCGACGAACCCACCGGAAATCTGGACAGCGAAAACAGCGCCGCTATCATCGATATTTTATCGGAGCTTGCCCACAAAGACGGCAGATGCATCATCATCGTAACGCATGATTTGACCGTGATGGAACGTGCCGACACGGTTTACCGAATCGCGGACGGCAGGTTGATTTCGGTTTAAAAATCGCTTATAATTGTATTCAAATACACCGAAAGGAACGAAACTATGTATTCCATGAAGGATAAAATCGTTTTAATTACAGGGGGTTCCCAAGGATACGGGAAAGCCATGGCGAAAAGATTTGTAGAAGGCGGCGCGACCGTTATCATCGCCGCAAAAAACCTCGGTAAATTGGAAGCGGCAAAGCAAGAGACCGGATGCGCGGAACTTTTTTCGATGGACGTCACTTCTCCTGCCGACTGGGAACGGGTAAAAAAGTTTATCGAAGAAAAATACGGGCGTCTGGACGTGTTGATCAACAATGCCGGCGGCGGTGTTGCGATCAAAGAGGTCACCGAGCAGAGCATTGAAGAGATTGATACAGCGATCAAACTGAACCTGAACAGTGTGATTTACGGAAGCCGGGCTTTTGCGGAGATGATGAAAACGCAAAAGAGCGGCACGATTCTCAACGTGTCCTCGGTCTGCGCCAAAGAGGCGTGGTCGGCGTGGTCGGTCTATGCTTCGGCGAAGAGCGGCGTATTGAACTTTTCAAAAGGGCTTTATGTGGAATTGAGACCTTATAACGTGCGGGTGACGACATTGATACCGGCTGCGGCGAATACGGGTTTCAACGGCAGCGCCGGAATCGGAGAAGTTCCCCGCCTGCTGAAGCCGGAGGATATCGCGGAACTCACCTACGACATCTGCAAGATGCCGAATCATGTCGTGGTGGAAGAAATCACGATTTGGGGGATCGATCAGGAGGTCAATCCGCTGTAAATGAAAGTCGAACGGATTAAAACCGATGTCGCCGTTGTCGGCGCCGGCATGGCCGGGTGCGGAGCCGCCGCCGTTTTGGCGAAAAGCGGTTTGACTGCCGTTGTCATTGAAAAGCAGGGCAGAATCGGCGGAACGGCGGTCGCCGCCGGCGTGAATAATTTTGAACCCGGCGTCAGTGCGGGTGAATGCCATCGTCTGCTGGCCGAACGGCTTATAGCGGCGGGCAAAGGTCAGGTTCAGGAGTCGGTCAAAGAACTCCCGTGTGCGCAGACCGGGGAGTTTTGGGGTCTGTCGGTGAAAAGCGCAGACGGCTATGAAGCCACCCTGCGGCGTTCCGGTTTGACGCGCGGTGAATGGCGGCGTTTTGTCTTTGACGACGAGGCGATGGAAACCGAACTGCGCAACTTGATTAAATCCGATCGGGTCACATTGCTGACGGACACCGAATTTGCGGATTGCGATGTACGCAATCACCGAATCGAAACCATCCGATGCCACCGAAAAGACGGCACGGTTTTGGAAATAACCGCCCGCCGGTTCATCGATGCCGGCGGGGAAATTGAGCTTGCCCGAAAAAGCGGCTGTAAAGCCACTAAGCTTGCCGAGAGTCGGGACGTTTATAACGAGCCCTCAGCTCCCGATCAAGCCGCCGAAAAACTCAACGGCGTTACCTATGTCTTTCAACTCTCAAAAAGCCTTGAAAAACAATTAGAAAATCCTCTTTCAAGTTTTTCGGATCAAACCGAACAGTGGCTGAAGGAAGCGAAAGCCTGCGGTTTTTGCTCATTTATTGTGACCAAACCCGACGGGGATTTGAATGTGAACATGCTGCCCACAATGGCGGGAGATGAATATTTTGCCGACGGGGAGGCCGCCCGGCAAAACTGTCTTGAACGGGTTTATCGTTATGCGGAGTATCTGACGGAACATCCAGCGTTCAAAGGGTATCATCTGTCAAAAATTTTCCCGTTTCCGGGTATCCGCGAACATTGGCGGCTCGTCGGGAAAACGGTTTTGACCCAAAACGATATTTTAATCGATTTCAGAAAGCATCCGAATCGGGCGGATTTTATCAGTATCGCCGACCACCCGATGGACATTCACGGCGAAAACGGCATCTGTGCCAAAGTGGACAATCCATACGGGATTCCGTACAGCTGCTTGCTTCCGAATGAAATATCGAATCTGCTTGTCGCGTGCCGGGGCGCCTCTTTTAGCCATCTTGCGGCATCTTCGTGCCGGCTGAGCCGGACAATGCTGTCACTGGGCGAATCGGCGGCGCTGGCGGTGATTCAGGCGGCAGAGCGGGGAATCGAATTGGAAAACGTAAATCCGGAACCCATTTTTGAAATTAACATCAAAGACGAATTGATTCAATAGAAAAACGCCAGCTTTTCGGCTGGCGTTAATTTTACCTTGCGATTCTCTGATTTTATAGGCGGATTACACGGTACCGGTTACGGTCAGAACGCTGACACCCGGGGTCACGATCCAGTTTCCGACGATGGGATCTTGGGTATACGTTGCGGCAGGTACGGTGATTTGTCCCGCGATCGTGGCAAAATCGCCGCTTAAAGGATCGTACGTGTAATTGGTGAGTTCACTCCACGGTGCGCCGTTGAAGTCGACAGTTAACGCGCTCAGAATCGGGTTAAAGGTATCGGTCAATACGACATTGTCTCCTGCGAGTGCCGCAGTGTTCCCGAAATTCTCGATGATGAAGGTATAGGTGATCTGTCCGTTTTCGGTGACGGTAAGCGGGCAGATTGATTTGCTGATTGCCAGACTGGCACTGTCTTCCGTGTAGATGGTTTCTGTTGCGATGACGTCTGAAGACAGCCCGCCGCCGCTGATGGTTGCCGTGTTTTCGATGCTGTCACCGACGCCCAGCGGGGCATATTGATTGGCTTTAACCTCATAGATGATCGTAGCATTGCCTCCTGCGGGGACGGTAATGTTGCTGATCACAAGCGGCGGACCGGCCACAACACCCGGAGCGGACTGCAAAGTGCCGTTTACATAATACCGGACGGATAAGGGGGTATAGGTCAGCGGGAAAAGCGGAATGAGACCGAACATATATCTGCCGAGATTATCGGTGATGGTAAGTCCGGTGAAAGGAAGCGGACCGGTATTTATAATGCTGATGACATAGGTGACATCATCTTTCGCTACATAGGTGTCCATGACGGCCGTTTTGGTGGCAGAGAGGACTTCGAGCAGCTCTCCGTTAATGGTATTGGAGTCTATGACGGTATCATTATAGGAAAGTGTTGCTTTATTGGTGAAGGGTGGCATGTTTCTTCCTCCAAACGGGATTTGTAGGGAATCCTACAGCACATCATATGAAATTATTACCGATGTTGATAACAATTTTTAAAAGAGCAGCATGTTTTTGCAGTAAAACATCATGCAAAATTGCATTCAAGCAGCGTGCGTATGTGAAAAAAATCTTTGCCTTTGATTTTATGAGTCATTGAGGTTGGAAGCGCGCGATATAAAGCAAAACGCCCACATCAAGTGTGGACGCGTTTGTGTGCGGCGATTCGCCGTTGGTGCGGGTAACAGGGGTTGAACCTGCACGGTTTCCCACCGGAACCTAAATCCGGCGCGTCTGCCAATTCCGCCATACCCGCAACGTGCATATTTTAACATAACTTATTAAAATCCGCAACCGGAAAATCGATTTGAAGCGACTTTCGTTCTCACGAAAAACTCACTTTACATTCCCGGGCAGTTTTGATATAATCAATGAGATAAATAGACCTCTTTCCCCGAAAGATGCGTAAGGAGCAAAAACAATGATGAAAAAGTTTGTTTCCGTTTTAATGGTAATATTATTTGGATTTACTTGCGCTGCGTGTGGCACGACGTCCTCAGAAACGTCGTCCGTCACTTCCGAAACGCCCGAGATGGTCGAGAGTACGCTGAGCGATTTCGACGCTTCGGCTTACGGAACTTATCCGAGCAATCTCAGCATCGGTGGCGGAGCGGTCACGGACGGGAACTGCATCTATTATTCCCGTCTGGACTACTACTCGGTAGACGCGAAAGAATACCGGCTTTGGAAATATGATTTCGCTACTGAAGAACACAGTCAGGTTACCGAATTCAGAACCGATTATTTGAATTATTATAACAGTCGTCTCTTTTATATCAAAAACGCTGATAAATTTGTTTATTCGATGAACACCGACGGGAGCGGTATCACGCAGCTGACGCAGGAGACAGTTAACAAATTGTTGGTTTACGAGGGGAAACTCTATTGCCTGACCGATTCCGAACTTTATACGATTGCATCCGACGGAACCGGAAAATCCGTACTTTATAGCGGAAAATGCACCGGCCTTTATTTTGACGGCGGCACGACCTATATCATCACGGACGAAAATCAAGTTTGTGTGCTCACCGACGGTACGGCAACGCCGATTGAGGGTGTCTTCGCCTATTCGATCGTCGTCAATAACGGTTGGATTTATTATTTGAACGTCAACGATTCATCCCTTGTCTATAAAGTCAGAACCGACGGTACGGATCTGCGCAAACTCTACAGCGGCACAAGTGAAAACCTTCTGATTGCTGACGGTATGCTTTATTTCGTCAGCATTGAAATCGGTTACAACATCATCAGAATCGATTGTAACGGAAACAGCAAGGTATTGGTGAATTATGACCGCGCAAACAGCATCAACGTCATCGGAGATTATATGCTTTATACCGATATGCGGAGCGGCGATCTGCGTTTGATGGAGATCGGTAAAAATTCCGCAAGCGATTTCTTATATATGTAATCAAAGTACAGGCACTGCCTGTCATATAATAGACGGCGACTCGGCTGATTGGCACGGGTCGGTTATCCGAATTGATTGAAAACTAAAAATTATGTCGAATAAAATCGACAGGAAAGCGGGTAGAAGATGCCGGATCTTGAAACCATTAAGCGATTTGATCTGAACAGAGCGCCCAGAAAGCAGCTCCCGTTGCTCATGCCCTTGATCTGGTTGATGAGTTTTCCCGGCTATTGGTCTCATAAAGCCAAAATTATTAAAACGGATATGGAGGGCATCAAACCCCCATACCTGTTGCTGTGCAATCACAATGCCTTTTTGGATTTCAAGATCGCTTCGGTCGCCGTTTTTCCGCACCGGACCAACAATGTGGTTGCCATCGACGGCTTTTTAAAGCGGGAATGGCTGCTGCGTGCGGTCGGCTGCATCGGAAAACGCAAATTCACCAACGACGTATCGTTAATTCGTAACCTGATGAAGGTGATTAAAAATAAGAATATCGCCGTGGTTTATCCGGAAGCACGCTATTCTCTTTGCGGAACCAACGCAATTTTACCGGGTTCTCTGGGGAAACTGGTCAAACTGTTAGGTGTTGACGTCGTGACGTTGATTACCAAAGGGCATCACATCGACTCTCCGTTTTGGCATTTGGGTAGCCGCGGCGTCCAAACCGAAGCGCATATGACCCGATTGATATCCAAAGAGGAACTAGGGAAGCTCACCGCCGAGGAGATCAACGGAAAAATCGAGCGGGCGTTTTTCTACGATGATTTCGCATGGCAGAAGCAAAACGGCGTTCGGATTATAAACGAAGACCGCGCCGAAGGATTACATAAGGTGCTGTATCAATGCCCGCACTGCAAAGCGGAATATCAAATGGACTCAAAAGGCAGCGAACTCATCTGCAAAGCCTGCGGCAAGGTCTGGGAGATGAGCGAGCTGGGCGAATTGAAGGCAAAAGACGGCGAGACCGAATTCACGCACATTCCGGATTGGTATGAGTGGGAACGGGAGCAGGTTCGAGCGGAAATCGAAGAGGGCAGATACTGTTTTTCAGACAAGGTCATTGTACAATCGCTGCCGAATACCAAGGGATATATCGAGCTCGGCCTCGCCGAATTTGTACATAATATGGATGGGTTCACGGTCAAAGGCGAATATGACGGTAAACCGTTTTCGATGGAAAAAAGCCCGCAGTCGCTGTATTCGTGTCATATTGAATATGAATATCTCGGCAAATTCGGCGATTGTGTCGATTTGAATACGCTCAAAGACACTTGGTATTGCTACCCGCAGGGCGACCGGTTCAGCGTCACAAAGATTGCACTCGCAACCGAAGAAATGTATAAATATTACCGGGAAAAAGAAGTTTGTATTCAACCTGCCAAGCGGATTTCAGCGTGTAACGGATAAAAATTGCATAAAATTTCGTAAAAACGGTTGACAACGGCATTTCGTATGAATATAATAGAAAAAACCCGAGCGAATTTTGTGAGGTTTATTATGACAGTTCTGTTTTCGACAATCGTAGTTCTTGTAGGCATTATTGGTCTAACTATTATTAGTCCGATTAAAATTGCATACGAGAATTTAACTGCAAACAGATAACTGACCGAAGGTTAAGCAAAAGGGTCCGCAGTGAGATTCACCGCGGGCCCTATATTTATATCAAGTAAAGGAGAAAACAATATGTCAGCAGTCCTTGTGAATACCGCAGCCATTATCAGCATTATTATTGCCGTAGTCATTGTACTAGGGCTGATTTGCGTAGAGAAAGCGGATTCACCGAAAATAGGAAACTGTAGGACACGATAAAGCAACGTGAAAGCAGGCCTTCGGTGAATCCACACCGGGGGCCTGATTCTTTATAACCCGTTAATCGATTTGATATTTGAACAGAGAGGATGAAGAAAAATGGAGATGAAAGGTGCGAGAATTGTTATTGAGACCTTGATCGAACAAGGTGTCGATACCATATTCGGCTATCCGGGCGGCACGGTTGTCAATCTTTATGAAGAGCTTTACAACTGCAGCGACCGCATCCATCATGTGCTCACAAGCCACGAACAGGGCGCGGCGCATGCCGCCGACGGTTATGCGCGCGTGACCGGAAAAGTCGGGGTCGTGCTTGCGACCTCGGGACCGGGGGCGACCAATCTCGTCACGGGCATCGCAAACGCCTATCTCGACTCATCGCCGATCGTGGCCATCACGGGCAAAGTAGCATTGGCCATGATCGGGCAGGACAGCTTTCAGGACGTGGACATCGCCGGAATGACCATGCCGATCACGAAGCACAATTATCTCGTCGAGCGCATCGAGGATCTGGCCGATACCCTGCGTGAGGCGTTTGTCATCGCCAAATCGGGCCGTCCGGGTCCGGTGCTTGTAGATGTCCCGAAGGATATACAGCTTGCAAAATACGATTTTGAGCCGCAAAGCCCGGTTCCGGCAGCACCCAATAAACCGCCCCGTGAAAAAGAGCTTGAGCAGGCGGTAAAACTGATTGAATCCGCAAAACGCCCCTGCATTTATATGGGCGGCGGCGTGGTTCTCTCGGGTGCGTCAAAGGAACTGTCGGATTTTGCGCAGTACATCGACGCACCGATCAGTTCCAGTATGATGGGGTTATCGGCGATTTCGCGCAGCAATCCGCGCTTCTTGGGCATGATCGGCATGCACGGCAACTATTCCGCCACCAAAGCCATTGCCGAGGCGGATCTGATCGTCGCCGTCGGAACCAGGTTCAGTGACCGAACCACGGGCAGCAAAGACAAGTTCGCAAAAAAAGCAAAAATTCTGCACATTGACATCGATCCCGCAGAGATCGGCAAGAACATCAGCATCAGCGCCAGCGTGACAGGCGATATCAAAGACGTGCTGACCGCTTTAATGCGGCAGATGAATGCGGCGGAACATCCCGATTGGCGAAAGTTGGTGCAGAAATTCAAAAACGACGAAAAGCGCCTGTGCCAATTCCCGACCAACCGTCTGCACCCTTATGCGGTGATCTCGAAACTGCAGGCTTTGGCCGACGACAACACGGCAATCGTAACCGATGTCGGGCAGCACCAGATGTGGACGGCGCAGCGGTATGATTTTGCCAAACCCCGTAATTTTGTTACTTCCGGCGGGCTCGGCGCGATGGGCTTCGGAATGGGTGCCGCGATCGGTTCCTGTTTCGGAAAGCAGAAAAAGAAAACCGTTTTGATCACCGGCGACGGCAGTTTCCACATGAATTTGAACGAGTTGGCAACCGCCGTCACGCATAATCTCCCCATCGTCATCGTGGTCATGAACAACGGTGTTCTGGGAATGGTGCGTCAGTGGCAGACACTCTTTTACGACGGGCATTATTCTCAGACCACCCTCGACAGGAAAACCGATTATGTGAAATTGGCTGAGGCGTTTGGCGCAGCGGGAATGCGGATAAGCAGCCTTGATGAGATGGATGCGGTATTGGAAGCGGCTTATGCCTGTGACGGACCGGTCATCGTGGACTGCATAATCGACACCGATGAGATGGTTTTGCCGATGATCCCGCCGGGCGGTTCGGTCGACAATATTATTCTAAAATAAAAGGAATAAAAAATATTATACGAAAGGAGTTATATTATGAAAAGCGAAAAATTTGTGATTGCGGTATTGGTCTCCAACCATTTCGGCGTTTTGACCCGTGTTTCCGGTCTTTTTGCACGGCGCGGCTTTAACATCGACTCATTGACGGTTGGTGAGACCGAAAACCCCGCCGTCTCCCGTATGACCATCGCCGTCACGGGCGACGAATATGTCCGCGAACAGATGGTCAAACAGCTTGAAAAACTGCACGATGTCAAAAAGATCGCGGTGATGGAACCGGACGATACGGTCACCCGCGAATTGGTTCTGCTTAAAGTCAAATCGGACGACGCCAACAGAGCAGGCATCATCGAAGCTGCCAATGTCTATCGTGCAAAAATTATCGATCTGTCAACCGAATCGATCAGCATCGAGATCACCGGTGAACAGACCAAACTGGACGGATTTATCAAATACATGCGGCAATACGGTGTCCTTGAACTGTGCCGCACCGGCGTCACGGCACTCGGCCGTGGTGATTCCACCTTGACCATCGGCGAATAATCAAAATTAAAATTAAAAATTAAAGGAGAAATGCAACATGGCAACAATTTATTACGAAAAGGATTGTAATTTGAAAGCACTGAACGGGAAAACCGTCGCGGTCATCGGCTACGGCAGCCAGGGACATGCCCACGCGCTCAACCTCCACGACAGCGGCGTCAAAGTCGTCGTCGGCTTGTATGAGGGTTCTACCTCTGCACAGCGCGCCCGTGAAGCGGGTCTCGAAGTCAAGCTGACCGCCGACGCGGTCAAAGCCGCCGACATCATCATGATTCTCGTCAACGACGAAAAACAGGCGGCGCTCTATAAAAAAGACATTGAACCCAACCTGACCGCAGGCAAGACCTTGGCGTTCGCGCACGGTTTCAATATCCACTACGGCCAGATCGTACCCCCCAAGGGCGTCGACGTCATCATGGTTGCGCCGAAAGGCCCCGGACACACCGTCCGCAGCCAGTATGTCGAGGGCAAAGGTGTGCCCGATCTCGTGGCCGTGTATCAGGACGCGAGCGGAAAAGCGCTCGAAACCGCATTGGCTTATGCCGCGGGCATCGGCGGCGCAAGAGCCGGCATTCTGCAGACCACCTTTAAAGAGGAGACCGAGACCGATCTGTTCGGCGAGCAAGCGGTGCTGTGCGGCGGTGTCTCCGCGCTGATGAAAGCGGGCTTTGAGACCTTGGTCGCGGCCGGTTATCAGCCCGAGAGCGCCTATTTTGAGTGCGTTCACGAGATGAAACTGATCATTGATCTGGTGGTGCAGGGCGGTCTTTCGTATATGCGCTACTCCATCAGCGACACCGCAGAATACGGCGATTACAGCGTCGGGAAACGCATTATAACCGACGAGACCAAAAAAGAGATGAAAAAAGTGCTCACCGAAATTCAGGACGGCACCTTCGCGCGTAACTGGATTTTGGAGAATCAAGCCGGCAGACCGTCGTTTAACGCGCTGCGCCGCATGGAGAGCGAACATCAGGTCGAGAGCGTCGGCAAGGAACTCCGCGAAAAGATGTCTTGGCAAAAAGTCCAAAAATAAATTTTTCAGCCATGAAGTTTGTTTCCGGCGCAACAAACTTCTCATAAAAAATATAATTTATACTTTAAAGTCCAAATCAGATACGGATGCCTGACACTGTAGGGAACGGTCTTGACCGTTCCGTTTCCGGTACCCGTTGCATGAAAAGAATATGCATTCATTAAATAAAACCTTTTATGAAAGGAAGCCATGATGAGAAGCGATAACATCAAAAAAGGCGTCGAACGGGCACCGCACCGGAGCTTGCTGAAGGCGATGGGTTATACCGATAATCAGATCAAAAAACCGCTGATCGGTATTGTCAACTCGTTCAACGAGGTCATCCCGGGACATGTCCACCTCAACCAGATCGCCCGCGCGGCAAAAGACGGTGTTCTGGCTGCCGGCGGCACCCCGATGGAGTTCAACGTCATCGGCGTCTGCGACGGGCTTGCGATGGGCCATACGGGCATGAAATACTCATTGGCCTCGCGCGAACTGATCGCGGACAGCGTCGAGAGCATGGCGATGGCGCACAGCTTTGACGGGCTGGTATTCATCCCGAACTGCGACAAGATCGTCCCCGGCATGCTGATGGCTGCGGCGCGGCTGAATCTGCCTTCGATTTTCGTCTCCGGCGGCCCGATGCTCTCACTCGACGGCAAAGACCTGAACAGCGTGTTCGAAGCGGTCGGCGCCTATAAAGCGGGACTGCTCGACGAGCAAAACCTCGGCTGCCTCGAAGAAAGCGCCTGTCCGAGCTGCGGTTCCTGTTCGGGCATGTTCACCGCCAACTCGATGAACTGCCTTACCGAAGCATTAGGCATGGGTCTGCCCGGTAACGGGACGATCCCGGCGGTCTATGCAGCGCGTACCCGGCTTGCGAAAGCGGCGGGCGAGCAGATCATGGAACTGGTCGCAAAAAATATTACGGCGCGGCAAATCATGACAGAAAAAGCGTTTCAAAATGCGCTCACCGTGGATATGGCGCTCGGATGCTCGACCAACTCGGTTTTGCATCTGACTGCCATCGCGCACGAGGCCGGTGTAAAAATCGACCTGCGCCAAATCAATGTCGTCAGCGGAAAAACGCCGAATCTGTGCCACCTTGCTCCCGCAGGTCCGCACCATATGCAGGACCTGAACGCGGCGGGCGGTGTGCGCGCGGTGATGGCGGAACTGGCTTCCGCCGGACTGCTGGACACCTCGCTTCCGACTGTGACCGGTAAGACCTTGGGAGAGAATCTTGCCGGAACGAAAGCGGACGGAACTGTGATCAAAAGCGTTCAAGAGCCGTATTCCGAGAGCGGCGGGCTTGCGATCCTATTCGGGTCGCTTGCGCCGAACGGCGGCGTGGTCAAACGCAGTGCGGTCGCACCCGAGATGCAGGTTCACAAAGGCCCTGCGCGGGTGTTTGACAGCGAAGACGAAGCCATCACGGCGATATACAACGGAAAAATCAAACCGGGCGACGTAGTGGTCATCCGCTACGAAGGACCGTCCGGCGGCCCGGGGATGCGGGAGATGCTGTCCCCGACCTCGGCCATCGCGGGCATGGGACTCGATAAAGAAGTCGCACTGATCACCGACGGGCGTTTTTCGGGCGCAACAAGAGGTGCAGCCATCGGGCATGTTTCACCGGAAGCCGCTGCGGGCGGACCGATTGCCTATGTTTGCGAAGGTGATATAATAGCGATAGACATCCCGCAACAGACGCTGACGCTGGAGATCTCGGAGGACGAATTCGCCAAACGCAAACAGACCATGAAGCTCAAAGAACCCGCAGAAATCGGCGGCTATCTCAAACGCTACAGGCGCATGGTGGCCTCGGCTGATAAAGGCGCGGTGGTCGAATGAGCGAAACCGAACCACAGGAAATTCAGTTCCGTCATTGCGATGGAGTCAGCGCGGGTTTCCCGCGCTGGACGAAGCAATCCGGAAACCCAGGCAATCTGGATTGCCGCGGGGCAAAGCCCCTCGCAAAGACGATTGAAACAGATCAATTTTTAGACACTACATTGTACTGCAAAAAATATAACGGAAATGGAGTGGTCACAAATTTGAAAAATAAATTCTTCAAATCCAGGAGTTTTCTCCTTTTGCGCCAACAGCAGGGCGCAAATTTGGCTTCGCCAAACCGGATAAAACATCCCAAAATCTACGAAAGGGGGCCATTGATATGAGAAAAATCACAATATTTGACACCACACTGCGTGACGGCGAACAGTCGCCCGGCTGCAGCATGAATCTCGAAGAAAAATTGGAGGTGGCCCGCCAGCTAGAGCGGTTGAAGGTCGATATCATCGAGGCGGGATTTGCAATCTCTTCGCCCGGCGATTTCGAGTCGGTGAAGCGCGTGGCAGAAACGGTGAAGGACTGTCAAGTCGCATCGCTTTCCAGGGCTTTGACCAAAGATATCGACGCGGCATGGGGCGCGGTCAAAGGCGCGGTTTCGCCTTTGATTCACACGTTTATTTCCACTTCGCCGGTGCATATGCAGTATAAATTGCGCATGGAACCGGAAAAGGTACTGGAGCAAGCCGTCGCGATGGTCAAATACGCGAAGAATTATTGTGCCGATGTCGAATTCTCGGCGGAGGACGCCATGCGCAGCGAACCCGCATTCTTGGCGAAGGTGGTTTCCGCCGTTGTCAAAGCGGGTGCGACTGTGGTTAATATCCCCGATACAGTCGGCTTTACGACTCCCGAGGAGATGGCCGCGATGATCCGCTATCTGCTTGACCATGCACCGGGCGCGGAAAAAATCCGTCTGTCAACCCACTGCCACAACGACCTCGGCATGGCGGTCGCCAATTCACTGGCCGCTGTCGGCGCGGGCGCCGCACAAATCGAATGTACGGTCAACGGACTCGGCGAACGCGCGGGAAACACGGCGCTTGAAGAAGTCGTCATGGCGCTGCGTACCAGGGGTCAGACCATGAACTGCGAATGCGGTATCGACACGACCCAGATTTACCGTACCAGCCGTCTGATCTACAACATCATCGGGCAGACCGCGCCGATCAACAAAGCCATCGTCGGTGCAAACGCATTCGCGCATGAGTCGGGCATCCACCAACACGGCGTATTGGCCGAGCGGACGACCTATGAGATCATGACACCCGAATCCATCGGTCTGCCGAAGAACAAAATGGTGCTCGGTAAGCATTCGGGTAAACACGGGCTGGAAGTCCGCCTGTCCGAACTGGGTTACCGGTTTGATAAAGACGAGTTGGAGAGCTATTTCCAGACCTTTAAAGAGCTCTGTGACAAGAAAAAAGAGATCACCGACCTCGATCTTGAGGCGATTGTGACCAGTGGTTTATCGCAACACGCGGGAGCATATCAGCTCGAACGCTACGACGTGCACTCCTGCAACTACGCCACCGCAAACTGCGTGGTACAGCTGCAATATAACGGCGAGAGCGTCGAGGAAGTCGCGCTCGGCAACGGTCCGATTGACGCGGCTTACAACGCCATCAATAAAATCGTCAAACGCGACGATTATTCGCTGGTCAACTATGAAATCCACTCGGTCACCGACGGCCGCGACGCACTCGGTGAAGTTGTCGTCAAATTGAAATACGGCGATCGAACCGTGACGGGCAGGGGACTTTCGACCGACATTCTCGAATCGAGCTTACTGGCCTATATCAACGGCGTCAATAAAATTTTAGAATTGGGGTGAGCGCTTGAGAAGCGTTGAGATTTTCGATTCCACGCTGCGCGACGGCGCACAGGGCGAGGGCATCTCGTTTTCGGTGCAGGACAAATTAAATATCGTCAAAGCGCTCGACGATTTCGGCGTTGACTACATCGAAGCGGGCAATCCGTTCTCGAACCCGAAAGATGCGGCGTTTTTCGAGCGGGTACAGGGTCTGCGACTAAAAAACGCAAAGCTCTGCGCCTTCGGAAGCACCTGCCGCAAAGGCGTTGCGCCGAAAGACGATGATAACGTCGGGGCTTTATTGAAAGCCAACACCAAGACCATCACCATTTTCGGCAAAGCATGGGATCTGCATGTCACCGAGATTTTGCGTGCGACATTGGAAGAAAATCTGACCATCGTCGAAAACACAGTGCGGTTTTTAAAAGAAAACGGCCGCGAGGTGATTTTTGACGCCGAACACTTTTTCGACGGATACGCTGCAAACCCCGGTTATGCGCTCAAAGTGCTGGAAGCGGCAAAGCACGGAGGGGCAGATGCCCTATGTCTCTGCGACACCAACGGCGGCACCGCTCCGCTTGCCCTCTACGACGCCGTAAAGCGCGTCTGCGGGGTTTTTTCGGATATGCGCGTCGGAATTCACTGTCATAACGATTCGGGCTGTGCGGTCGCAAATTCGCTGCTGTCGGTCGAAGCGGGTGCCGTGCAGGTTCAGGGGACTTTTATCGGGTTCGGTGAACGCTGCGGCAACGCCGACCTCTCCGCCGTGATCGCCAATTTAAAATTAAAACGCGGCTATGAGATGCCGAACATCAAAATCGAAACATTGAGCGAGACCGCGATTCATGTCGCGGAGATCGCCAACCTGAACATCTCCGGCGACAGGCCGTTTATCGGGAAAAGCGCATTCGCGCACAAGGGCGGCATGCACATCGACGGCGTCAGCAAACTCTCCAAATCGTTTGAGCATATCGACCCGGCGTCGGTCGGCAATCAAAGGCGGTTTCTGACTTCTGAGGTATCGGGGAGAACGACGGTTCTGGAAAAAGCAGCAGTCATCGCGCCCGAACTCAAAAAGAACTCACCCGAGACGGCGCAGATCGTCGAAAAGCTCAAAGAACTCGAAAACGACGGCTATCAGTTTGAGGCCGCGGACGCAAGTTTCGAACTCTTAATTTTAAAACTGCTCGGGCGGTATCAGCCGTATTTTTCGCTGATTCAATACAAGACCACGGGTGAATATCCCGTGCCGGACGGTGCGACTACGGCCTATGCGATGATTCAGATCCGCGTGGACGGCAAGACCGAGACCGCGGCTTCGACCGGAAACGGACCGGTCAACGCGCTCGACTCGGCGCTGCGCAAGGCGTTGTCGGTGTTTTATCCGCAGCTTGCAGAAGTCCATCTGACCGACTATAAGGTACGCGTGCTCGGCGATCGGGACGCCACGGCGGCAAAGGTGCGTGTTCTGATCGAATCGTCGGACGGCGAGCGTGTTTGGACGACGGTCGGCGTCGCAACCGACATCATCGAGGCCAGCTGGATCGCATTGGTCGATTCGCTCGAATATAAATTAATCAACGGGTAAAAAGGAAGTGAGATAATGCCAATGACACTCTCTCAAAAAATTCTCGCCGCGCACTGCGGCATGGACAAGGTAGAGGCCGGGCAATTAATTTTGGCCGATGTCGACCTCGTGCTCGGCAACGACATCACCGCGCCGGTGGCCATCAACGAATTTTCAAAACTCAATAAAAACTGCGTGTTCGACTGCGACAAAGTGGCGCTGGTCATGGATCATTTTGCGCCGAACAAAGATATTAAAGCGGCCGAACAGTGCAAATATGTGCGCGAATTCGCGGGCAAAATGAACGTGAAAAACTATTTCGACGTCGGTGAGATGGGCGTGGAGCATGCGCTTCTGCCCGAAAAAGGCCTTGTCGTCGCGGGTGATCTCGTGGTCGGCGCCGATTCGCACACCTGCACCTACGGGGCGCTCAGTGCGTTTTCGACCGGCGTCGGCTCGACCGATATGGCCTGTGCGATGGCGACCGGTAAGCTCTGGTTTAAAGTACCCTCGGCGCTCAAATTCGTACTCAAAAATAAACCCGCTAAATGGGTTTCGGGAAAAGATATTATCCTGCACATCATCGGTAAAATCGGCGTGGACGGCGCATTGTATAAGTCCATGGAATTCACCGGAGACGGCGTTTCGCAACTCTCGGTCTATAGCCGCTTGACCATGGCGAATATGGCCATCGAGGCCGGAGGCAAAAACGGCATTTTCGAAGCCGATGACAAGACGCTTGCTTATATCAAAGAACACAGCAACCGCAAACCCGTGATTTATAAAGCCGATCCCGACGCCGCATACGACGCGGTTTATGAGATTGATTTGTCCAAACTTCGTCCGACCGTGGCATTCCCGCATCTGCCGGAGAATACGCGTACCATTGACGATGTCGGAGAAGTGAAAATCGACCAGACCGTGATCGGTTCCTGTACCAACGGACAGCTCGAAGATTTGGCAGTCGCCGCAGAGATTTTAAAAGGTAAAAAAATCGCGAAAGGCGTGCGCTGTATCGTGATTCCGGCCACGCAGCGGATTTGGCTTGAGGCCATGGAAAAGGGCTATTTAAAGACATTTATCGATGCGGGCTGTGCGGTTTCGACTCCGACCTGCGGACCTTGTCTGGGCGGTCATATGGGCATTCTGGCCAAAGGCGAGCGCGCCGTTGCCACCACCAACCGCAACTTTGTCGGGCGCATGGGTCATCCCGAGTCGGAGGTCTATCTGGCCAGTCCGGCCGTCGCCGCCGCAAGTGCGATTTTAGGCAAATTAGCTTCGCCGGAAGCAGTTGAATAGGGGGAATACATTATGAAAGCACACGGAACAGTTATCAAATACGGCAATAACGTCGACACCGACGTCATCATTCCAGCGCGCTACCTTAATTCCTCCGACCCCAAGGAACTCGCTTCCCACTGCATGGAGGATATCGACGCAACCTTTGTCAAACGCGTCAAAGCGGGCGATATCATCGTCGGCGGGCGTAATTTCGGCTGCGGTTCTTCACATGAACATGCGCCGTTGGCCATCAAGACCTCGGGCATCGCTTGTGTGGTCGCCGAGTCATTCGCGCGTATTTTTTACCGCAACGCCATCAACATCGGCCTGCCGATCATCGAGTGTCCGGAAGCCTCTAAAGCCATCGCTGAGGGCGACGAGGTTGAAATCGATTTTGATAGTGGAAAGATCATCGACTTTACAGCCAAAAAGACCTATACCGCACAGCCCTTCCCGCAGTTCATCCAGTCGATCATTGAGGCGGGCGGACTGATCAACGCGATCGGGAAAAATTTGATTGGGAGTAGGGAACGGTCTTGACCGTTCCGTGCGGCTTAAATATTCCGACGTCGTAATATGTGTATAACAAGATTATCGTTTTTGATGTCTGTGAGCGGAACGGTCAAGACCGTTCCCTACATACATGGAAAGGAACAACACTATGAACTACAACATCGCGCTCATCAAAGGCGACGGCATCGGTCCGGAAATCGTCGACTGCGCCACCAAGGTATTGGACGCGGTCGGCGTCAAATACGGCCATCAATTCAACTATACCGATCAACCCGCAGGCGGAAATGCCATCGACAAATTCGGCATCCCGCTACCTGAGGATACTGTCAAGGGCTGCCTTGCTTCCGACAGCGTTTTGCTCGGTGCGGTCGGCGGCCCGAAATGGGACACTTTGCCCGGTCATCTGCGGCCCGAGCGCGCGCTGCTCGGCATCCGTGCGGCCATGGGCTTATACGCCAACATCCGCCCGGCCAAATTGTTTGAATCGCTCAAAGCCGCAAGCCCTCTGCGTGCGGACATCGTGGAAAAGGGCTTTGATCTTGTTTTCGTGCGCGAACTCACCGGCGGCATGTATTTCGGTCAAAGCGGAAGGCGCGACGGCAAATACGGCCCCGAGGCCTTTGACACCGAATGTTACGGTGTCGGCGAAATCGAACGCATCGGGCGCGTGGCGTTTGAATTGGCTGCAAAGCGCGGCAAAAAACTGCACAGTGTCGATAAGGCCAACGTGCTGGAGAGTTCCCAGCTTTGGCGTGAGACCATGCACAAGCTCGCCGCAGATCATCCGGACATCGAATATGCGGATATGCTCGTAGACAATACGGCTATGCAGCTTGCCCGAAATCCGGGGCAGTTTGACGTCATCGTCACCTCGAACATGTTCGGTGATATTCTCTCGGACGAGGCCTCGGTGCTGACCGGTTCCATCGGTCTGCTGCCGTCGGCTTCTTTCGGCGACGGCACACGCGGGCTTTACGAGCCGATTCACGGCTCCGCGCCCGACATCGCCGGAACGGGAAAAGCCAACCCGATTGCGACGATTCTCTCGGCAGCCATGATGCTGCGTTATTCGTTTAATCTGCAAAAAGAAGCCGACGCAGTCGAAAACGCGGTTTCACAGGTTCTCGCTGCCGGTTACCGTACGGCGGACATCGTCGGTTCGTCCGAAGTTGTTCCCTTAAACACCATCCAAATGACTGAAAAGATCATTACATTACTATAAACAGGAATTATGAATGTAGGGGCGGATATCATCCGCCCGAACCACCACATTGACAAATGTGAAGGATTGATTTTCACTCATTGCGGATAATTTCGATTTGTTATATTCGGCGGGCGGATAATATCCGCCCCTACAACACACAAAGCACCGACCCGTAAAGTGTTTATGCTTTACGGGTCGCTTGCTGCCGTTTTTACGAAATAATTTTATAAATCAACGGAATCGGTGCAGGGGGTGTGTCGCCGTATTGAAACGCCGATAAAAACATGGCCTTTGCAGATTCGAATTTGGCCTCATCGCTTGTATACATCACCGCAATCGTTTCGCCTTTTTGCACTTTGTCACCGGTCTTTTTCAGCATTGTAATACCCGCAGTGGGGTCGATTTTGTCCTCGAGTACCGCCCGTCCCGCACCCAACAACATCGCCGCTTCGCCGATCAGTTTGGTATCGGTCTTGCGGATATATCCGTCCTTCTCAGCGGTCACGGTCTGCTGAAATTTCGCTTTCGGCATCTTGTCCGGATCTGAAATCCAACTCGAATCACCGCCTTGAAGCCGAATGGTATCGGCCAGCTTCTGTAAAGCCGAACCGCTTTCTATCGATTTGTGAATGGCCTTGTCGGCTTCGGAATCGGTATAACCGGCGTGCAGCAGCATCTGTTTGACGAGCGTATGGCAGACTTCGCGCAGATCGGAATCACCGCCGCCTTTCAGCACTTCAACCGCTTCGGCAACTTCCAAAAGATTGCCGACATTATGCCCTAACGGCGTGTCCATATCGGTGATAACTGCGCTGACTTTTTTGCCTGCGGAGGTACCGATTCCGACCATCAGCTTTGCCAATTCCACGGCCTTTTTGCGGGTCGCCATAAAAGAGCCGCTGCCGTATTTGACGTCGAGGATGATAATGTCCGCGCCGCCCGCAAGCTTTTTACTCATAATGCTTGAGGCGATCAACGGCATGCAGTCGACCGTTCCAGTCACGTCGCGCAAAGCATATAAATGTTTATCGGCGGGAACTAACCCTTTGGACTGCCCGATCACGCACATGCCGTTTTGGTTGACGATTTCGGTAAATCGGTCGGGCGAAATCGTCGTTGTAAGCCCTTTGATAGATTCCAGTTTATCGATTGTGCCGCCGGTATGCCCAAGCCCGCGTCCCGACATCTTAGCGATTTTTAATCCGCAGCTTGCCGCAATCGGCGCGACGATCAGCGTGGTTTTATCGCCGACGCCGCCGGTGCTGTGTTTGTCGACCTTGATTCCTTTGATCGAGGAGAGATCGGCGACCGCACCCGAATCGCGCATCGCCAAAGTAAACTGCGCCGTCTCTTCATCGGTCATGCCGTTGAACCAGACAGCCATCAGCCACGCCGCAAGCTGATAATCGGGAATCGACCCGTCGCCCGCGCCGTTTGCGACGAACGAAAGTTCCGCTTTGGTCAGCCGCTTGCCGTATTTTTTCTTTTCGATAATATCGATCATTCTCATAAAAATATCTCCCTTTTTAGCGCAAAAGCGTATTATAATTCTATTCGCTCTGCCCGAAAATGATAGCACACTCCTCCGTAAAACGCAAATATTTCACAAAACCCGTTGACAAATCGGAAAAGCTCGGTTATAATACGTCGTGTTTGACGCACCGAACGGTGTAGGCAGACCGGTGTAGGGGTCTGTGGGCGGTGCTTCTTTTATTCGTTTGGCTGACGAAACAGTTTGTTTCGTCTTATATATTTATGGTTTGACGCGTTTTTTTGATTCGGTAGTTCAATCTCTATAATCATATCGACTGCCTGCGGTCTTTTTAACCGTCTTATTGAGGTACAAATTGAAAAATAAGGATATAAAGAAGAGGGGCAATTTTGCCTTTATTATGAAAATTATGCGGGGGAACTGGCGCTTTTTCTGGGTCTGTGTGGTCACGATGGCGTTGAGTGTCTGCCTGTCATATATTTCTCCGAAAATCGTCGGTGTTACGATCGACTCGGTCATCGGACAGATGGATTTCAACCTGCCGCAAAAGTTAGCGGATTATGTCGCGCAACTCGGCGGGCGGGACTTTCTGCTGACGCACCTGTTTATCTGCGGTCTGTTGGTATTTGCAGTCGCGGTGTTTTCCGCCGTGTTCAATTATTTCCGCAACTATTCGGGCGCACAGCTGGCGCAGCATCTGTCTTACAAACTGCGCAAAATGCTGTTCGACCATATCCAGCGGCTGCCGTTCTCGTGGCATAAATCGATTCAGACCGGCGACATCATGCAGCGCTGTTCTTCGGACGTAGACACGGTCTGCAACTTCGTGTCGGGCCAGTTTACCGACGTCGTCCGGATCATCTTCATGCTGGTCATCGCCTATACATTGATGTTCTCGATCAATACCAAACTGGCGTTGGCCTGTCTGGTGTTCGTTCCGATCGTCATCGGCTATTCCGGCGGTTTCTACGGCAAAATCGCTAAACGGTTTCAGTTGGCTGACGAGGCCGAGGGCCGCATGCACGCCATTGCACAGGAGAACTTCACCGGCGTGCGGGTCGTGCGGGCGTTCGGACGCGAACGGCAGGAACTCGACCGTTTCAAAGCCGGCAACGCGGAATTTGCGGACCTTTGGATCAAAACCGGTGAACTCTTGGGTTGGTACTGGAGCATCGGCGACTTGATCAGCGCCTCTCAGACGGCAATGCTGTTGATTTACGGCACTTTACTGACGGTTCACGGCGAGATGAGCCCCGGTGAAATCATCGTCTTCGCGATGTACGGCGGTATGCTGGCATGGCCGATGCGCCGTCTCGGCAGAACGCTGGGTGAGATGAGCAAAGCCGGTGTTTCCATCGGCCGTATCAGCGAGATTTTGTCGGTCAAAGCCGAACAGGACAACGATACCGATCTGTTCCCCGAAATCAAAGGCGACATCAAATATGAGCATGTCTCTTTCGGATTTGAAAACGCCGAAGTTTTGCGCGATGTCTCGTTCGAGCTCAAAGCCGGGCAGACGCTGGCGATTTTGGGCGGAACAGGCAGCGGGAAATCGACGCTGCTGCACCTGCTGAACCGCCTGTATGACCTCGACGAGGAAAAAGGGCAGGGCAAGATCACCATAGACGGCACCGAAATCAACAAGATCAACCGCAGGCACCTGCGCCGCAATATCGCCATGGTGTTGCAGGAACCGTTCTTGTTTTCGGATACCATCGATAATAACTTAAAATTAGCCGCACCGGATACAACACGTGACATGATTGAGTCAGCGACCTGCACGGCGGAGATTCATTCTTCGATCCTCGAATTTCCGGAGGGTTACGAAACCCTGATCGGCGAAAAAGGCGTCACGCTCTCGGGCGGACAACGGCAGCGCGTGGCCATCGCAAGAGCACTCGTCGAGGATGCACCGGTGTTGGTGTTCGATGATTCGCTCTCGGCGGTAGACGTCGAGACCGACAGCAAAATCCGTTCCGCACTCAAACGCCGCACCAAGGACACGACGACCATCATCATCTCGCACCGCATCTCGACATTGATGGACGCCGATCAGATCATGGTGCTTTCGGAAGGCAAGATTTCAGAGATGGGCACGCATACGGAATTGCTCAAATTAAACGGTATTTACAGCTCCATCTTCAACATCCAGAGCATGTTTGAGGAGGAGATGGAAACGGAGGTGGGCGCAAATGGCGTCTGAAATCAACCAGAATAATTTCGACGAATACGCCCTCAGCAATAAATTCGAATTCAAAGAATGGAAACGCATGCTTGTTTTCCTCGGCAATCACAAGCGTTACCTGATTCCGCTGCTGATCTGCACCATGATCACAGCTTGTGTTGACGCGTTGATCCCGTATTTTTCACGGTATGCGTTCAATAACTTCGTCGGCGGAAACACCACGCAGGGTATCCAGTGGTTCATTCTGCTGTATGCAATCGCAATCTTGATTCAGGTTACGGGTACAATCATTTTCATCCGCAACTCGATGAACCTGGATCTGCGGGTCGGTAAGGATCTGCGTAATGCCTGCTTTGAAAAACTGCAGCGCCAGTCGCTTTCTTACTTCAATGTCACACCGGTCGGCTATCTGCTGTCGCGTGTACTCAATGACACGTTCAGTCTGGGCGGTATGCTCGCTTGGGGCCTTGCGGACACGGTCTGGACGGTTTCCTATTTGATCTTCTGTTCGGTATCCATGTTCATTCTGAACTGGAAATTGGCGCTGTTGGTCATGGTGGTGTTGGTGGGCGCACTGGTCATCTGCCAGCTGATGGAGAAAAACATCCTCAGGCTGAACCGGGAGGTACGCAGAACCAACGCAAAACTGACTGCCTCGTTCAACGAGGACATCACCGGTGCAAAGACCATCAAGACACTTGCCGTCGAGGACAGTGTCTGCCATTCGTTTGATAAGATCAACGTTGAAATGCGCACCAAATCGCTGCGGGCAAGACGCCTGCGTTCGGTCTTCCAGCCGATCATACTGGTGCTTGGCACCATGATTCTGGCAGTGGTTATCTCGTCGGGCAGCGGTTTTGCCGGTGATCCCGAGGGTCTCGGCACGCTGGCGGTGTTCATCGCCTATGCGCTTTCGATCATTGATCCGATCTCGAACATCACCGACTTCGCGGTCGACCTGATTGCGTTGCAAGTCAATGTCGAGCGCATCAACCGCCTGATCGACGCCGAGCCGTTGGTTAAGGACAGACCGGAGATCGTGGAGAAATACGGCGACATCTTCGAGCCGAAACGCGAGAACTGGGAGCCGATCAAGGGCGATATCGAGTTTGACGATGTCACTTTCCGGTACCCGGACGGCAACGTTGATGTGTTGTCGCACTTCAATCTCAAGATCAAGTCCGGCAGCTGCATCGCCATCGTCGGCGAGACCGGCGTGGGTAAATCGACTCTCGTCAATTTGGCCTGTCGGTTCTTTGAGCCGACCGAGGGTCAAGTACTCATCGACGGTGTGGATTACCGCGAACGCTCGATCAACTGGCTGCATTCGTCCATCGGCTATGTGCTGCAGCAGCCGCATCTGTTCTCGGGTACGATCAAGGAAAACATCCGTTACGGCAACCCCGACGCCACCGATGAGGAAATCATCGAAGCCGCCAAGGTCGCCTGTGCGCATGAGTTTATTTCAAAACTCAAGGACGGTTACGATTCCAACGTCGGTGAGGGCGGCGATTTGCTCTCGACCGGACAGAAACAATTGATTTCGATCGCCCGTGCGGTTGTCGTGAATCCGAGGATATTTGTGCTCGACGAAGCGACTTCCTCGGTCGACACCGAGACCGAGCAGCTGATCTCAAAGGTGATCTCAACCGTACTCGAAAACCGAACATCCTTCATCATCGCGCATCGGTTGTCCACAATAAAACATGCCGATTTGATTTTGATGGTTGACGACGGCAAAATCATCGAGCAGGGTACGCATCGCCAGCTGCTTCGTAAAAAGGGCCGTTATTACGCGCTCTACAGCCGCCAGTTCGAAAACGAAGAGCAGGGCAAAATCTTCGCCCGGACTTAATAAAAACAGGTATAACGATATTAAAAAACGACAGACATTTTGGATTTAAACCGATTCGCAAAGGTCTGTCGGACGATAAAAAGTTCGCCGAAAGCTGATAATGCAAAAATCTGGTATCACGCAGTATCGGAGATTACCGGGGCGCGGACTTAGTGGTGCGCGGCATAAAATTCGTCGTAATCCTTCAGCATGGCCTTTAAAAGCTCCGGCGTGTTCAGCCCGTAAGGGCAGCGGCTTTTACATTGGCCGCACTCTAAACAGTCGTCTATCAGATGCATCTTCTTGTAATAATCCTCGGTGATAAGGCGTTGATAAGGCGAGCGGCGTAAAAGCATATTCATCCGAGCCGCGTTGTTAATCTCGATGCCGACAGGACAGGGCATACAGTATCCGCAGCCACGGCAAAAAGATCCGGCAAGCTCCGCGCGGTCGTGGTTTATCACGGCCTGCAGTTCACCGGTCAGCGTTAAGTCCTCGCCGTCTAACCGAACCCACTCGTCCAGTTCCTCTTCGTGTTGAATGCCCCAGATCGGCGCGACGTTCGGATATTGCCGCATAAACGCCGCGCAAGCACGCGCGTTGGTTAGCAGCCCGCCGGAAAGGCCTTTCATCGCGATAAAACCGATGTCCAGTTTTTCGCACTGCCGTACAAGCGCTGTCTCGTCCTCGGTGGCAAGGTAGCTGAAGGGGAACTGCAGCGTCTCAAAATTTCCCGATTCAACGGCCTGCTTCGCAAGGGCAATACGGTGGTTGGTGAGTCCGATATGGCGAATATACCCTTTCTTTTTGGCTTCCAACGCCGCCGCAAACGCACCGTCGGGATCGTTTGGGTCGGGTATCACGTCCGGGTTGTGAAATTGAAAAAGATCAATATAATCGGTTCGCAGGCGCCGAAGACTCAGCTCGATATGCTTTGCAACCGTCTGTTTATCCGAAGCACCGCTTTTGGTTGCGATGACGATATTTTGGCGCCGTCCTCCGGCAAAAGCGTTCCCGATTTTCTCTTCGCTGTCGGTGTAGGCGTTTGCGGTATCAAAAAAGGTGATGCCATAGTCGTAAGCTTTGCGCAAAATCTTAACCGCCTCATCCATCTGCACGCGCTGGAGCGGCAACACACCGAACGCGGTGCGTGTGACGATAAGTCCGGTTCTTCCCAAACGAAATTTTTCCACGAAAATGTCCTCTCTCTCTCCTGTTCTACAAACGGCGGGAGTCCGCCGGCTAATTTTATTATAACGGATTACATGTACAGTTTCAATGCGAAGGAGTGTGAAAAAGCGTAGAAATACGTTATCACCTCTATGAATATAAAAGAGGTAAAAAATCATGGAGAAAATGAACGAATTCTTCGCCGCCCGCGCTGACGGTTATGAAGAACATATGCTCACATACGTCGAGGGCAGCAAAGAGGCCTATATCAAGATGGCGCAGCTGCTGCCGAAGTCCTGCAAAAATATGCTCGACCTCGGCTGCGGCACGGGTCTCGAACTGGACGAGATTTTCAAACTGTTTCCCGATCTTTATGTCACCGGAATCGACCTCACACAGGCGATGCTGGATAAACTACTGCAAAAACACCCCGATAAGCACCTCAATTTGATCTGCGGCAGTTATTTCGATATCGGCCTCGGCAAGTCCGAATATGACTGCGCGGTCTCGTTTCAAACCCTCCACCATTTTTCCCACGATGTTAAAATCGAATTGTATCGCAAGCTCTTTGACGCGCTCAACCCGGACGGCCGCTATATCGAATGCGACTATATGGTTGAAACGCAGGAGGAAGAAGACCGTTACTATGCCGAAAATGCGCGGCTGCGTAAAGAGCAGGGGATTCCTGACGGCATGTTTTGTCATTACGACACGCCTTGCACGGTGAAAAATCAAACGGAAATGCTCCAAACCGCCGGATTTACGCAGGTAAAACAGGTGTTTCGTATGGGCGGCACAACCATTCTTACCGCAATGAAAGCGTAATAAACAGAGGGCGTTATAAATGTCAATCAAAGTACTGTAAAGCTATAAAACTATACAAACATGAAAGGAGGAAATGAAGTATGATCAATCTCTCTTATGCCGCGGTCTGCGTCGGCGTTGTGAATGATGTGCTCCATGCAGGGTCTGTCAAACAGACGGCAAGACCTGTATGGAGTGTGAAAAAGGCGTAAATACAATATAGCGCCTGAAATCTTGCCGTGGTGTTTGCCGGCTCTGCATCCTTAAACCATAAAACGATTAAGGAAGCGGGTCACCAATATGACAAACACAATTAAAATCAAATCCTATCAAAAGGAATTCGCATATTCCTATACTTCCGGCGCATATGCAACCATTGAACTGTTAAAGACGGCCCCGAAACTTCTTGACTGCGTCTATGTCCATTCCCAATACCGGGACATCGACGGCATCACCGCATTATGTAAAGCCAAAGAGGTTCCCTGTATCCGGTCGGATAAGGCGTTTTCGAGTGTTAACCAAAAAGAAAACAGCTATGTCCTCGGCGTGTTTCGCAAATATGTAAACACGCTCTGGGACAACGAACCCCATGTCGTTTTGGTCAACCCGTCGGATATGGGTAATCTGGGCACGATCATCCGCACGATCACAGGTATGAACGTCAAAAACCTCGCGGTGATCGAACCCGCCGCCGACATCTGGCATCCGAAGACCATTCGTGCCTCGATGGGCGCGCTGTTCCACATCCGGCATGCGTCATTTCACAGTTTCGAAGAATATGCAAAAGCATACCCAAAGCACGAGATATTTCCCTTCATGCTGGAAGGGGAATATGCTCCCGAACAGATAACACCCCACAATTTGTTCACACTGGTATTCGGCAATGAGGCGACCGGACTGGACGCGCGGTTTCGGCAAATGGAACACAGTGTCAAAATCCCGCTGACCGATAAAATCGACTCGTTCAATTTGGCCTCTGCGGTCAGCATCGGGACGTATGTATTCGCCCGAAAAAACGGATTAATCTAAAGAATTTGTCATTCTGAGCGAAGCACGTATAACGTGCGTAGTCGAAGAATCTCGGAAAGATAACGGCCTCCGGGTGGCTGCCATATAGTAACGAGATCCTTCGTCTTCGCTCAGGATGACATATTTACTTTTAAAAACTCAACCGGCCCGAACAAAATGTTCGGGCCGGTTGCTTTTGTTGATATATCAAACTTTCGCGAAGGCCTTTTCTTTTGCCGCTTTATTTTCATACAGCCACTTTGCCGAATCAATCAGTGTTTCAGCGGCACCTCGCGGGGAATAGCCGAGTTCGGTTCTGGCTTTTGAGATATCATAATTGCAGTTGGAATTCAGGGTTTTGAGTGCAAAGCGGGAGAAAACCGGCTTTTTCCCGCGTACCCTATAATAAAGCACCCCCAAATCGGAAAAGGTATTCACAAACCAAAGGGGGAGTTTGATTGGAATATTTCGCCCGCAGAGCGGGGATAAAATCTCAAAAAGCTGCGTCACCGTGACGACCTCTCCACCGAGAATATAGGCGCTGCCGGGATTTGAATTTCTTGCAACCTTGACAACCGCCTGTGCGACGTCGCGCACATCGACAAAATTATAGCACCCCTCAATACGGGCCAATGGCTTC
>Ga0116162_10000255_pt1 | contig 40724 bp, 36 predicted proteins | sample AD_UKC105_MetaG_FD_89875 | JGI IMG/M metagenome (GOLD analysis project Ga0116162, IMG submission 89875) | Active sludge microbial communities of municipal wastewater-treating anaerobic digesters from Hong Kong - AD_UKC105_MetaG | ecosystem: Engineered > Bioreactor > Anaerobic > Digestate...
GATGGTTTCGGAACAGCAGACGCGCTAATCATCGCGGACGGTGCTCTGCAAATCATTGACTACAAGCACGGACTTGGCTTCCTTGTGAGCGCCAATAAGAACCCGCAGCTGATGTGCTACGCCCTTGGCGCACTGGAGTTGTTTGATGCCATCTACGATATTGAAACCGTTAGTATGACCATCTACCAGCCGCGCCGGGATAACGTCAGCACCTACGAGCTTTCTAAAGAGGACCTGCTCAAATGGGCCGATGGGGTGCTCAAGCCTACCTCCGAGCTTGCCTTTGCCGGTGACGGAAACTTTCTCTGTGGCGAGTGGTGCGGCTTCTGCAAGGCAAAGAACGACTGCAGAGCCCGAGCCGAAGCGAATCTCGCACTGGCTCAGTATGAGTTCAAGCTCCCGCTGCTCCTCACGGATGAGGATATCGAAGATATCCTCGCCAAGGTAGACAACCTCGTCGCATGGGCGTCGGATATCAAGGAATACGCCCTGCAGCAGGCGATCAGCGGCAAGGAGTGGCCCGGCTGGAAGTTAATCGAGGGCCGCTCCAACAGAAAGTACGTCAATGACGCGGCTGTCGCCGGCGTTGTTGAGCACGCGGGTTTCGACCCGTATGAGCAAAAGGTGCTCAGCGTTACCGCCATGCAAAAACTGCTCGGAAAATCCCGCTTCGACGAACTCCTGAGTCCATACATCGAAAAGCCGCAGGGCAAACCCACACTCGTGCCGGAGGATGATAAACGTCCGGCGATGTCAACGGCAGCAGCCGATTTCAATGAAAATTAAGGAGGACAATCTTCGGCTTTTTTAATGCCGAACGCGAAAAGATTACGGCGGCGTATGAGGGTAAGGAAGCCGAGGCCAAGCTCCGGGAGCTTTTTGAGTTCAATACGGAATATGAAAGGCCGCCGATACCGCTCAAGGTGAAGCCGGGTTTTTCCCTCTCGGTGAACGATATTTCCGCCCTTGCCGAATTTATAAAATTTGAGGAGGAGTAAAGATATGAAGGAAGATTGGAATTGGATTCAGGTAGCGTTTGCCACTGTCGGCGGATGGCTCGGATGGTTTTTCGGCGGATACGATGGGTTTCTCTATGCGCTGTTTGCTTTCATAGTAACAGACTACATCACCGGCCTGATGTGCGCGGTTATTGATAAAAACCTCAGCAGCGAGGTTGGCTTCAAGGGCATCTTCAAGAAGGTGCTCATTTTTATTATGGTCGGCGTCGGGCACATCCTCGACACACAGATCATTGGCACTGGCAGCGTTTTGCGGACAGCAATTATCTTTTTCTACATTTCTAACGAAGGAGTGTCCCTGTTGGAAAACGCCACGCATCTTGGATTGCCTGTGCCAGCGAAGCTGAAAGCCATTGATACAATCAAACGGTTTCTTTAAAAGGCTAAAAGTGGGTGAATTCATATCAAACTCTCATATACATTGCCGTGCAATACTTTTCAATATCTTTTGCTGTTGCAATATCATATTCGCTGACAACTTTACTGAAATATTCGGTTATTGATGCTTTGCTAATGATATTTTGGCTACGATCTGTTGGTTGAAGGTGACCACGTGCCAGTATCCACGGATCTTCTAAATGCGTAATGCGTTCAAGAACGGTGCCGGAAAATCTTCCAAAGGTTTTTATGACTTGATCTAAAACTTCAAGTTCTTTGAGAGACAACTTTGCTTCAGGGCGATCAAAACATTCCTTAGTTGAGTCAATTGGATTATAACCATATTCGTGATATTTATAGTATACATCAGGATAAACGGGTCCACGGGCCCATGCTTGACAATCATCATCAAACATAAATGTGCCAGGGTTTAACACGGCGTAAAATGACTGAGAAATATATAGCAATTTTTGCAACGCCAAAGGCGTTACTTCTGTTAACTGATTAATTAAATACTGTGCAACGGCTTCGATCTTATTTGGATTATCACTAAATGTTTTATGGCAATCCACTGCTTCTTTGCATTTGCGAAATGCCACGTCTGTTATAGATCCTTGCGCTTTCAGCAAATATTCGTCCATTTTAGTTGCAGATGCAGAAATTTCAAGTAATTTGTTTGAATTTGCTTTTGATGGTGTTTGCCCAGCCAAATACCTAGCAATAGTAACTTCTCCAAACTCTAATACTTTTGATAAGGGATTGGCTGCTATAGCGTATTTATCCATAATATTTCTGATTTCTCCGACAGAAATCAGACCGGCGGCTTTTCGATATGCAGCCTCAATACGGTCAATGTTTGCATCGTGGATTTCTGGTACATAAACCGGCTCGCCACAAACACCGCAAATAGCATACTCCTCTGTATACGAAAAGTTTATCCCGCGTATTGTTTCACTAGATTGTCTATCAGATACGGTATATTCAGTTTTACCACCACAGTTTTCACAAAATCTAGTGTCCATAATTATCTCCTCCTTTCAAAAAGACTTAATCTTTATCATCTTCGTGAAAAGATATCACCATCACCAAGTCGTATGTCTTTTCTTCGATAATATATTGCTTAATATACACGGTTACGTCGCAAGTATCGCCGAAATAGTCAAGTTCATACACTTTCATAAATTTGTAAACCAGAGCCTCACGATACCTAGAGTTATTATTGGGCTCTATGGCTGTACAATCCGTGCCATTCAAGGCCAAAAGCATTTCTTTTATTTTTTGATCTTTTATTCTATATTTTTTAAGAAATTTTTGGTTATTATCACGTTGTGATACTTGAAACTGGTTGGTTGCAAGGAGAGATCGTACTCGCTCCAAGAACTTCTGAGCCTCAACACAGCTTTTTTCGTCTATTGTACCCACCTCCGCACTGCCCGATATCATTATACGTCAGTGATAATATTTTGTAAATACTTTATCAAATAATATTTTTCTATATCAATATTCTTGCCGGATTGCTTTATGTATTGGTTCAAGAGGCTCAATTCTCTGATTGTGAGCAACCTGAGCCGCCATGCTCATGTTATTACGGAGAACATCATAGTCACACATGTCCCTATTGCCGCACTAATTGAGCGGCAAGGACGAAGCCACCCTTACAATTTTTGAGTGATAAATCGGCCAAAATTCATAGTTACATTGGTCTAATCGCGGATGGGTGCTCATAATCCACCGTCAATTATCTGCGTACAAATGGCTTTACATTCATAAAGCTAAGGCAGCGAACGTGGATAGAAAAGCTTGGAAGTGCGATGCTTTTGCGGTTTCCCCTCTTTTATGCTTTTTCACCCCTTTTTCAAAAATGGCGGAGGCAAAATTAGATTGTATTATCGAGTACGTTACTTCGCATGAAAAAAAGCAGAGAATCGCACAACAATGCGGTCCCCTGCTTTTTTATTTACCGATACCAAGAGCGCCGCCATATTTTGATATTATGCGTTCACATTCTCCGGCGATCTTCTGCTTTTTCTTTTTGCCCGATGACCGAAGTATGGCCGGTTATTTTTAAAAATATCGAAATAGATATTGACTTCCTTATGCCGATCTGCTACTATCTATTTAGAAAAAAATAAAAATAGAATGCGAGGGGTGCGGTTTGGGATTTCCTGAAACATTCAAAGCTCTTTCCGACCCGGTTCGACGGGAGATTTTGGTCATGCTGCGCGCGGGCAAACTGTCCGCCGGCGAAATCGCAGATGCTTTCGATCTGTCCGGCGCAACGATTTCCTACCATTTATCCCAGCTAAAAAAAGCGGGGCTTATCACGGAGAGCAAATATAAAAACTTTGTTTATTACGAGCTGAACGCTTCTGTTTTTGAAGAAATGATGCTGTGGATCTCACAGTTCGGAGGAAAAGATCATGAAGAATAAAGCGGCCGTTCTTTCCACGGGTTTATGCCTTTTGCCGATCGCGTTATCGATCCTGCTCTACAACGGCCTGCCGGAGCGGATCGCCGTTCATTTCGACAATGCCGGAACCCCGGACAGCTATTTGCCGAAGGCTCTGGCGGCATTCGGTCTGCCGCTGCTGTTGGCCGGCGTAAACCTGTATGCGCATTTTCGTCTTTCGGCGGACCCTAAGGTGGAAAACTCCGCCGCTTCGCTGCGAATACTGGCCAAATGGCTCGTTCCCGTTGTTTCGCTGATTATCATGCCGGTCACGTTGTTTACGGCAATGGGGAAAAACGTGCCGATCGTCATGATTGTCACCGCAATCGCAGGTCTCGCGATTGTGATAAGCGGAAACTATCTGCCGAAATGCAAAAGGAACTACACCATCGGCATCAAGCTGCCGTGGACGCTGGACGACGAGGAAAACTGGAACCACACCCACAGATTCTCGGGATTTGTCTGGGCCGCCGGCGGCATGCTCATCATCGCCGGCGCGTTTCTGGAGATCCCGTACCTGACGGCCGCCGTCGCCGCCTGCCTGATCATCCTGCCGGTCGGATATTCCTACCTCTTTTTTCTTCATCACAGGGATGAAGATCGCGGAGAATGAGGGGGCGGCGGGATTTGGGGCATATGCCGCACCGCTGTTTCGTTACGAGGCTGCGGCAAAATCCCGCGCATTCATGGCAACAAAAAAACGGGCTGATAAAAGGCGTCCTACCATAGGGATTGGTAATTCCTGAAAAACTCGGCATAGTCGTGAGATGCGGCTATGCCGTTTTTTCGTGCGTTTTCGGAATCTCGACTGCGCCGATGCAGTTGTAGATAATCTGGATGCGCTGGGTACGGACGCCATCGACCTTTTCGGCTTTGTAGACGATGATTTTTTCAATGAACTCGCGGATTATCTCTCCGTCCAATTCCGTGAAATCCGTGTAGCCCTTTACGCGCGTGAGAAAGCGGTCAATGTTGAGCGCCCGCTCTTTTGTGGCATCGAGCATGGCTTTGAGCACCGTGGCTCTCTCCACGAGGGCTTTCTGCTCGGCCTCGTAATCAGCGGACATCCGGCTGAAACGCTCCTCCGAGATTTTCTCCATCACATGGTCTTCGTAAAGACGCTGCATGATTTTGTCCAGCGCCGCTATCCGCGACTGCCCTTGCTCGTATTCCTTCTGTGCAAGCCGCATATCCGCAGCGCGTTTTTTCTCGGAATCCCTTTGTACCAGCTCGACAAACTCGCGCTCGTGTTCGCTGGCAAAGGCAATGACGCGCTTCAAATCGTCCATCACCAGCTCCTCGATGACCACATTGCGTATCTGATGGGAACTGCACAAGCCCTTCTTTTTACGGTATGTAGCGCAGACGAAATATTCCTTGTCATGCGTCCAGCCGTTGGCTCTGACCTGATACAGCTTCGCACCACAGTCGGCGCAGTACATCATACCGGAAAGAGCGCCCATTTCGCCCATGCGCGACGGTCTGCGTTTTCCTTCGCGGATTTTTTGAACGACGTCCCATGTAGCCTCGTCTATAATGGCTTCGTGGGTGTTCTCGAAAACCTCCCAATCCTCTGGGTCGTTCCAGACCTTAGCCTTGCTCTTGTAGGACTTTTTGTAAGTCTTGAAATTGACCGTGTGTCCAAGATACTCCATTTTCGCGAGTATATCCGCGACCGTCCGTGACTGCCAAGCGTAAGGATTATCTGGCTGTCTCGCCGGAGTATTTATGCCCATGCGGTTCAGATGCACCGTAGGCACCTCGACACAACGCTGTTCCAGTTTTCGGGCTATCTGCGTAGGACCCAGCCCCATCATGCACATTTTGAAAATGTCCTTGATCACCTCGGCGGCCTCTTTATCGACGACCCACTTCAGCTTATCCTCGGCGCTCTTCACATAGCCGTATGGTGGATTCGTGCAGAGCGGCTTGCCGGACTGACCTTTCGACTTGAACACAGCGCGGATTTTCTTGCTGGTGTCTTTCGCGTACCACTCGTTAATAATGTTCAAAAATGGTGTGAAGTCGCTATCCTGCTGGTTTGCGCTGTCCACACCGTTATTGATGGCGATGAAGCGAACATCGGCATTGGGAAAAGCGACCTCGGTGTAATAGCCCACCTTCAGATAATCGCGCCCAAGCCTCGACATATCCTTTACGATTATCGTGCCGATGCGCCCTTCGTCCATCTCGGACACCATGCGCTGGAAATCCGGCCTTTCAAAATTCGTGCCTGAAAAGCCGTCGTCCACAAAGAACGAGGTGTTGCGGAAACCATTGTCGTCCGCGTACTTTTTGAGTATAGCCTTTTGGTTTACGATGCTGTTACTATCTCCCGCAAGTTCGTCGTCACGGGATAATCTGCAGTAGAGAGCCGTTATTTTATCAGCTTCCGATGCCGCAGCCGTTCTGCGGCTGGTGCTTATCGTTGACTGTCTATACATATAATCCTCCGTTTCCGACAGTCTTCAAGCGGTTGGCATCGTGTATATTACCGTACTATTTTGAAGAAGTCGAGTGTATTTGCTGATATAAATCCGAACTATTTGATATGTTTTCGCGGCTTTTCGCGCCTGTCAAGATGAGCCGTTTTAGCTTTTCGTATGCCGTTTCCTTCGCCGCGTCGCTCACCATAGATTCCACCACATAGACGGTGCCGCCTATGGATTTGCGAGTGATACGGCTATTCACTTTTTCGTCCATAAGCGACACCTCCCGTCTATGCTATAGATAACGGCGCTGCGCCTGAGTGACAAACACAGCGCCGCCAGTGGTGATTACTCAGCCATCTGAATGACCTTTACAGCCTCAGAGCGGATAAGGCGTCCGTCCAAACGCTCCACTCCGAGATAGCCTGTTTTATTGGCGAAGGAGTATTTTTCGTGCAAGGCTCTGACTTGAAGCGATTCCTGCTCGACGATCCAAAAGTAGCTGTAATCCCCGAAAGAAATTGGTTTGCTACCGCTTGCCGCAGAGGGCATATGATTGGAGATAACCACGGGTCTGCCGAGCAACGTGTCGGCTGTGCCGCGCCAGAGATAATTGCCGGTGCTGTCCTTGAGGTCACGGAGCGCCAGCGCTGTCTCGTCGTTCATCGTCCAGATGGCGTTCATGCGGTATTCCGGCTTCAGAGAGAAGAACAGCCTGTTCACCTCGTCAAACGCGATGGTGGAAGCAGAAGCGGCTGTCACGCCGACATCAGCGCCGTCTATGGGGTGAAGAATGCCTTTCGGAGCGTCCGAGCCGTTACCGTTGATGAAAGCGTCTTCCTCCGCTTTTCCAAATATTTTGGCGAAATCGTGAGTCAGATAGCCCTCAATGTCGAAGCCCGTGTCGTACACAAAGTTGCTGTCCAGCATCGAAATGCAGGCGAGCTTGTGCATCTCCAGACCGAGATAGGTCGCATTCAGGTCAGCTTCGGGAATAGTGCCGTTTTCAGACACCCATTCCGCATCAACAGGCGTATCCGTGGTGATGATCCTGTCACTGTTCGCGGCGGCCTTGATTGTTGTAGCGTAGCGGCGGAACAGGTTTTCTTTGGCTAATGCCGCCGTGTAAGCTGTTGCAGTGTCATGCGGGAGAGCGCAGAGGTGGTGAGCCGGGTCGTTTGTTATATCGCGCAATTCCGGTGGAACAGCGGCATTTCTCATGCTTTTCCAAAAAGCGTCGGTGATTTTTTCGTAAGTTAACATTGTTGTATCCTCCTAACTTAATAACAGTTTTTGCAGGTATAGACGGCCAGCGTGTGCTGGTCGAGGTGCGGCGCAATGGAATCCATGACCTCGCCGCAGTAGGGGCAGTGGATTTTGTACTTGAGGTAGTCGGTCATGCTGTGTGGAGTGCTGGCTTGAAGCCGGTAGCGGCGAGGGACGAATTCCTCAAGGTACAAGCCGTGGTGGTCATTGACCGCTCCGTAGCTGGTGTTTCCAAACATGGGTATCTTTTCGATTCCGTCCGTGTCCGCGTCTATCAGCGGGTGATATACGATGTCCGTCATGCTTTTTTCCTCCTTGCGAATTTTTCACAGCTGTGCTTGAGCAGAGCAGCATGGATTCGGCTGATGAAGCCTCTGTCAATGCAGTCGTCAAGCATCTGGTCAATGGTGCAATACCAGTAGCTTTCATTGCGGCACTTCATATTGAAGTACTTATCCTCGTTCTGATTCCTTGGCACGAGTAGAATCACCGCGCTGTTGCGGGACTGCGGTATGACCGACAGAATACGGAACACAGCGAGGTCTATGTGTACGCGCAGATGCCGCTCCATTTTTCGGCTGAGTCTCATGGCGTCACGCCTCCTTGTCGGAAAGTGGATTTCCCTTAAGGTCACTGAAGCGACCTTTGCAGTAGGCAATAACTTCCTCATAAGTGCCAAACACCACACAGGAGCAGCCGTATTCGACCTTCCAAACCGGAAACTCAGGGTCGTTGTTCTGGGAGATAGCCACAGGCTCACCCTTTCGGTTTTGGAGCAGGAAGTGACAATCGTAATTGCCGTGAGAGAACATTCCTCTGTCGTTAGCTGTAAATTTCGGCTTTGTGCCGTAGCAGATTTTACGTTTCATATTGGTAACCTCCGTGTTGTTTGATTTTGGGTATATTACCCGTTTGAATTCGCGTTTTTGTGTACGAAGCCCCCCGCCGCTGTCCAAGATGAAAAGCTGTGGAGATTCGACCTCCCCCACCGGGTGGGAGAACGGCACCGAGGCTGTTTATCCGTCATCGTTGCGCTCCTTTTCCACGTTGGGGCAGGTATGGGGCAGGTTTTTACAGCCAGTTGAAAAGTACCTATATAGAGAAGGACTGTTTTTATCTGCCACAAGCTGCCCCGTGTTATTTCAAGAACTCCATTCCTTCGCGCACCTTGTAGCCGAGGAGCAGCGTGGTCTTTTCGCCGCTGTCCTTCGGTCGCCGCCTGACCACGGTGCCGAACTTGCGCAGCTCATGGTTGAAGTTGCGGCTGTTCTCGGTGTAGCAGCCGTTGTCGCTGCACCAGCGCCGGTATTCGTCATACACAGCGGCTGTGCGGGTCTCCGCGTCAGTGTCTGGCTCCAGCCGCTCATCCGCGAACTGCGCGATTTTGTCGCTCTCATGGGAATAAGCCTGCGTCGCCTCCGCCACGGATTTCGGGACGGTGAAGCCCTCCTGACATAGGAGCGCATAGCCTTTGAGCAGCCAGTTGAAAATGGCACTTTTCGCTTCCGGCTCGGCAAATGCGGCTTTCAGGGTCTTGTCCTGCTCCCATTCCTCGAAATGCCTGTCGAACGGGATAATGAGAATGCGTCCGCTGGAGAACAGCGTCATGTCGCTGATGACGGGCAGGTAGTTTGTGTTGACATACAGTTTGAATTGCGGCTGGAAATCGAAGCTGTTCTCATTGAGAAAGCGGGCGTTGAGGGTATCGTTGCCGGTCATGCTCTTGACCTGCGCCGCGTTGAGCACCAGCCCACGGCTCGGTTCTGAGATGTTGGCAAAGCGGATACCCGCAAGACGGGCGATGTCCTCGCTGGGATTCTGGCTGTTTACGTTCTGCTTCTGCGCAATGGTTTCAGGTCTGACCGCTCTGCCGTAGTCGCCCATGACGCGCAGGATGCTCTCCATCAGCGTGCCTTTACCGTTACGCGTGGTCTCGCCGTAGAGGAAGAACATACACTCATGCCGGGTATCGCCACTGACCGAATAGCCGAGCGCCTTTTGCAGAAATACTGCCCGCTCGGTATCGCAACTCATGATTTCGCCGATATAGCGGGTAAAACGGTCATTGGTGGCATTTGGGTCATATTTGACATGAGCAATCTTTGTGAGCCTGTCCTCCGGGTCATGGTCACGGAAAGCCATCGTCTGCAGGTCGAGCGTACCGTTCTCGCAGTTGAGCAAATAGCGGTCTGCGTCAAATTCCGCCATCGACACGGGATATACGCTCTGCGCCTCCTTGAGATAAATATCCCGAAGTCTGCGCTGCTGCCATTTGCTGTAGTCCTCCAGATTGCGGATGCGGACGGATTCGTCTTTGAAGGTCAGCAGGTACAGTAGCAGTCCGTCCGCCAGCTTCTTGCACAGCTCCATCGCCATCAGACTGCCGATGTCCGGCACCCAACGGGAGCCGTCGTAGATGTACCACTTCTTTCGCTCCGGCACATACCGGGCGACGCGCTTGTACACGTCCGCAAAGAGTCTGCCAAAGCCGATGTCGCCGTTGCGATAGCGGTTGTTCCGCGCGGGATTCAGCCGGAGCAGCGCCTGTGTCGTTTCGTTGAAGTCGTCGGCAGCGCCGTCCACGGCGATAGGCTTGTAGAACTCGGTGGTGAGCGCCGCGGCGCTTTCCAGCGTCATGCTGCTGTAGTCCTCGCGCTCCCACTTCTCACGCATCAAGCCTGACTGCCGAAACAGCCTGTCCATCTGCGCGGTATCGCCGCCGCACCAGAAAGCCAGCATTGTGCAGAGCGCCTGATCCGCTTCACTGTGGCTTTTGCCGTCTGGAATGTCGCCGCTCCAGAGCGCCTTGAACTTCTCGCTCTGCTTGGAGGACAGCGCCTTTGAGATGACGGACTCGTCGGAGAGGTAGCTGCCGGGGGCTTTGCTTTTCGCCTTCTGCGGTTTCTCCGGTTTGACCATGTACTTTTCGAGGATTTCCTTGACAGCTTCTGTACGCTCTTCTATTCCTTTATTATTGAGAGCGTTTCCTGTGACTGACATAGTGTGCGTAACGAATGGCGCGACATACACCTCCAGCCCGATTTTTTGGTTGTTGACGTAGTAGCGTTTTTTGTCATATTGAATGCCTTTCACGCTACAGCTGATATGAACACCTGTTCCGGACGGGCTTATTTCGGCATACGAATCTACGGCGGTCACGATATGCTGCGCCAGCTCGGTGAGCTTTCCCCCGAACACACAGTGGTCGATGTCGATTTGACCGATGTAATCGAAAGTCCCGACCGCTATACCGTCATAACCGGAGAGGTTTGCCACTACCGACTGGTAGTCGGAGAAAGTTTTCCTGTTTGTGTGGTCTGCGCGTCTGCCGTTGACCTGATAGGGCACCTTTTGAATCTTTCCATCGCGTTCTTCATACTTCCACAGGCAGAACAGCGCGTTTTCCTTGAGTTCACTTGGTAACTTGTCGTACATTTTGTTTCACCTTCTTCCTTGAATGATTATTGAGGGCGTCCTCTGTCCTGTAGCCTTGGGGAACGGGCAAAAAGGACGTTTTCGGAAAACTTCATTGATTCTTTCCCTCCTTTCACTACCCACTGGAAAATTTGAGGCCGGTCGTACAAAACTTTTTGAAATTTCTTTTTCTCATTTCTCGCTGGACACGAGCAGCGCATTTTGACGAAGAAATCTGAAATTTTCTCTCCTCACTTCCCACTGGAGATGAGCAGCGCGTTTTGACGAAGGTTTTTGAAATTTTCCTTTCCTCTACTGCCCAATGGAGGTCAAAGTGCGTTTTGGCCGAAACTTCTGAAAATTTTCCTCCCTCTACTGCCCAATGGAGGTCAGAATCCGTTTTGAACGAAGATTTCGGATATTTTTCTTCCCTTCAAATCTCACTGGAACGAAAAGGCCGCTATGGACGAAAACTTTTGAAATATTTTCTGTCCTCACTTCGTACAGGACAGGCAGAGGCATAATCCGTACTGAAATGGGCAAAAAAATAAGCTATTCGATAAAATTCATCGAATAGCCATAGACATTTTCACTTTTGCGTGATATAATAAATGCAATAGTCTTGGAGGTGCGGTATGGCAGTCAGTTACAAGAAGTTATTCCATATGCTCATAGACAGGGATATATCTAACGCCCAGCTTCAGAAGATGGCCGGGTACAGTGCGAATATAACCACTCGGCTCAAGAACAACACCTATGTGTCGCTGGAGTCCGTGGAAAAAATATGCCGGGTGCTCAATTGTAAGGTTGATGATATTGTGGAGTTTCTCCCAGATGAGGATCAGGTGAAAAAATGACACAGCAGATAAAATCAAAACAGCGCGTTGCTGACCATGGCGAGGTATTTACCGCCGAGCGCGAGGTCAAGGCCATGTGCGACCTTGTAAAGCAGGAGACGGAACGCATTGATTCCCGATTTTTGGAACCAGCCTGTGGCGATGGAAATTTTCTCTCTGAGATACTCTCCCGCAAGCTCGCCATTGTGAAAAAGAAATACAGGCGTCTCCCGCTCGATTATGAGAAGAACGCAATCCTCGCGCTGTCAAGCATATACGGTGTGGACATCATGCTCGATAACGCAATCGCCTGTCGTGAGCGGCTGTTCGCCATATGGGACAAGGCATACAAGTCTGTCTGCAAGAGCGAATGTAATGACGATACCCGCGCGGCAGCAAGGTTTATCCTCTCCCGCAACATCGTGTGCGGCAATGCGCTGACCTTAATGTGCGTGGACGAAAACGGGAACGACACTTCCGAGCCTATCGTGTTTTCCGAATGGGCGTTCATCACCGGAACACAGATGCAGCGCAAGGATTATACCTTTGACGAGCTGCTGAACGGCGACGATAACGCCCGCAAGAATAAGACAAAAAAAGAGCAGCTCACCTTGTTTGATGAGCCGCAGCCCGATGAAGAGGGCAAATTCTTAAAGCAATATATATCTGATTACAGGAGGGTGCAGGACAATGGCTGATGATTTATTTAGCTCGGTATACAATCCCGACGTGCTATCGTGTCTGGCGAATCTCTCGAACGATGAGGTATTCACGCCGCCAGACGTGGTGAACAAGATGCTCGATATGCTGCCGCAGGAGCTGTTCCGTAATCCCGACACCACCTTTCTTGACCCGGCCTGCAAAACAGGAGTATTCCTGCGCGAAATTGCAAAAAGGTTGATAACCGGGCTGGAGCCGCAGATTCCGGATTTGCAGGAGCGCATAGACCATATCTTCCATAAGCAGCTTTACGGCATCGCAATTACGGAGCTGACGAGCCTGCTCTCCCGGCGCGGCGTATATTGCTCAAAATATCCGAACAGCGAGTTTTCCGTCACGCAGTTTGACGACGCCGAAGGAAATATCCGCTACCGTAACATCAAGCATAGTTGGGTGAACGGAAAATGCAAATACTGTGGTACCTCCAAATCGACTGTACTTGGTGGAGGCGAGAGGGGTCAAACCCTCGAATCCCATGCCTATGAATGGATACATACCCTGAAGCCAGAGGAGATTTTCAATATGAAGTTTGATGTGATTATAAGCAATCCGCCATATCAATTGGATGATGGAGGAGCTGGAAAAAGTGCAAAGCCGATTTATCAGTTATTTGTTAATACAGCAAAACAGCTAAAACCTCGCTTTATCTCGATGATTATACCATCACGCTGGTTTTCTGGTGGTAAGGATGTCACAGAGTTCAGACAGGATATGCTTCATGATAACAGGCTGCGTGTACTACATGATTATATGAATGCAGCAGATTGTTTCTCCGGCGTTGATATTAAGGGTGGTGTATGTTATTTCTTATGGGAAAGAGATAATGAAGGTCTTTGTGAAATAACAACGCATAAATCAGATAATAGTGTTGTAAAATCGTCCAGAAGTCTGTTGGAGCCCGGTGTAGAGACATTCATACGTGAAAGCGAAATGATTTCCATTCTACACAAAGTACAAGGGCAGAAGGAAGAATCAATTATTGGGATTATTAGCGCACGCGACCCGTTTGGGTATGATATTAGGGAAGAAAATAGCCTAAAAACTGTTCCACATAAGTATAGCCTACAAAAGAGTAAAAACGGAAATGTGGAGTTTTATTATAATGGCTGGCGCAGGCATGGAGTTGGATATGTAAGCATTGATAGCGTTGGCAATAACAAGGACTGGGTAGAAAAATACAAAGTTCTAATTCCAAGATCATGGGGATCTGGTGATGCAACAAAAGATCGAGTAAAACCTTTTATAGCGGGACCTCATGCTGTTTGTACGGAAACATATGTTGTAGTCGGCCCATTTGATACCTGCGAAGAAGCACAACATGCTATTTCATATATAAATACAAAATTCTTCCACGCTCTTGTTGCATTAATGAAAATTTCACAGCAGGCACCACAAAAAGTATATTCTTTTGTTCCAATTCAAGATTTCAAAAAGCCTTGGACTGATACCGAGTTATACGCAAAATATAATTTGAGCGTTAATGAAATTGATGTGATTGAGTCATTGATTAAACCATTAGACGGAGGTGACACGGATGCCGACTGAATTCTTCGTACAGCGTCCGTCGGTCACACCGACCATATACGCCTATTCACTGCCTGATGTGGCGTCTCACAAGGGCTTTATCAAGGTGGGCTATACCGAGCGGGATGTGGAAAAGCGCATAGCCGAGCAGATGCACACCAGCGGCGTAGCCTATAAAATTCTGCTGAAGGAATCCGCCATGTGCAAAGATGGTACCTGCTTTTCCGACCACGACGTCCACGCCATCCTGCGCCGCAAAGGATTTCCACAGCTCAAAGAGGGCGCTGACCGCAACGAATGGTTCAAGTGCTCCATCGGTGACGTTCTCGCCGCCGTTACAGAACTGCGCACCGGCATCCGGCTGGAAGGCAGCAGAACGCAGACCTTCAAAATGCGTCCTGAGCAACAGCTTGCTGTAAAGCGCACAATAGAGTATTATGCCTCGGCAAAAAAAGACGAGCCGAATCGCCCTCCGAAGTTCTTATGGAACGCAAAGATGCGTTTCGGTAAGACCTTCGCTTCCTATGAGCTTGCCAAGAAGATGGGCTTCAAGCGGATTTTGGTGCTAACCTTCAAACCCGCCGTGGAATCCGCTTGGTATGAAGATTTAATAACCCATGTGGATTTTGAAGGCTGGCAGTTCGTTTCCAATAAGGATGCGCATTCCGGCAGCATCAACATCGACCAGCAGTTTGCACAGGCGGATAAGTCTCGCCCCATCGTGGTTTTCGGCTCGTTTCAAGACCTGCTCGGCACGAATGAGAACGGCGGCATCAAGGCTAAAAACGAATTTATACATACAGACAACTGGGATTTGGTCATCTTCGACGAATACCACTTCGGCGCGTGGCGTGAGAACGCAAAAAAGTTGTTTGACAACCCAGACGAAGAAGCCGAAACGGAATTTGACCCGGAGCAGTATAAGCAGGACGAGGCGGATAACGCCTATAACGAAACATTCCTGCCCATTACCACAAGCTATTATCTGTTTCTCTCCGGCACGCCCTTTCGAGCGCTCAACTCCGGCGAGTTTATCGAAGACCAGATATACAACTGGACGTATTCAGACGAGCAGAGGGCAAAGGAAAACTGGCTCGGCTCCAACAATCCCTATTTGCCGTTGCCGAGAATGGTCATGCTGACTTACCGCATACCGGACAGCATCCGCCAGATCGCCATGCAGGGTGAGTTTGACGAATTCGACTTAAATGTGTTTTTCTCCGCCAAAGGCAAAGGCGCAGAGGCGCGGTTCACATACGAGAACGAGGTGCAGAAGTGGCTCGACCTCATTCGCGGCTCCTTTCTACCCGCCAGTGTTGACGACTTGAAGCTGGGACAGGACAAGCGCCCGCCAATGCCGTATTCAGACACGCGTCTTCTGAATGTACTGTCGCATACCATGTGGTTTTTGCCCAATGTCGCCTCCTGTCAGGCAATGGCGAATCTTCTCGCCCAGAAGCAGAACAATTACTATAACCAGAAATACAAAGTCATCGTCTGCGCCGGCACGAAAGCCGGTATAGGCCTTGACGCACTTGCGCCTGTCCAAGCCGCAATGGGCGACCCGCTCGTCACAAACACCATCACGCTCTCCTGCGGCAAACTCACTACCGGCGTAACCGTCCGCCCGTGGACGGGTATTTTCATGCTGCGTAATCTCAAAAGCCCGGAGACTTATTTCCAAGCGGCGTTTCGTGTACAATCGCCGTGGGAGGTTAAGAACGACAGCGGCGAACGCATTATCATGAAACAAGAATGCTACGTTTTCGACTTTGCGCTTGACCGTGCACTGCGGCAGATTTCTGATTACAGCTGCCGTCTCGACGTGAACGAGGGCAATCCTGAAAAGAAGGTAGCGGAGTTTATCAACTTCCTGCCTGTTCTCGCCTACGATGGCAGCACCATGCGGCAGATAAACGCGCAGGATGTACTGGACATTGCTATGGCCGGTACCTCCGCCACGCTGCTGGCGAAGCGCTGGGAGTCTGCACTGCTCGTCAACGTGGACAATGATACGCTCACCCGCCTCATGAACAGCAAGGACGCGCTTGAGGCGCTGATGAATATCGAGGGCTTCCGTAGCCTGAACTCCGATATCGAGACAATCATCAATAAGTCCGAAGCCGTCAAGAAAGCGAAAAAGGACGGCGACGAGAAGCTGACGCCCAAGGAGAAAAAAGAGCTTTCCGACGAAGAAAAAGAATACAAGTCTATGCGCAAGCAGATACAGGAAAAGCTCATCAAATTCGCCACGCGTGTTCCCGTGTTCATGTACCTGACAGACTACCGTGAGCGTTCGCTAAAAGACGTCATCACGCAGCTTGAGCCGGGTCTGTTCAAAAAGGTCACAGGCTTAAACGTAAAGGACTTCGAGCTGCTCTGCTCCATCGGTGTGTTCAATGCCAGCCTGATGAACGACGCGATATTCAAATTCAAGCGCTATGAGGATTCCAGTCTGTCCTATACCGGCATCGACAAGCACGAGGGCAAAGACATCGGTGGTTGGGACACCGTCATCAAGCGCGAAGAATACGAGCGGCTGTTCTATAACCAGCAGTCCACCATGGACAAGCCCGGTATGGCGGAAGAACCAGAAATTGTGGAAGTGCCTGTGCCGGAAGTGCAGAAGCCCACAGCGCCTGTCACGCCCGTCTCTCCCAAGCCCTCTCTCGTTACGGAGGCTTATGGCATCAAGAAGCCGGACGCACCGAAAACACCCGCTGTCGCTCCTGCGGCAAAACCGGCAGAGCCAGAGCTTGACCTGTCCGGCGTAGAGGTCGGCACCGAGGTTTCGCACAAAGCCTTCGGCGCTGGCAAGGTAACATGGATAGACAAAGCCGGTAAGCATATTCGTGTCACCTTCACAGCCGGTGAAAAAACCTTCATTTTCCCGGACGCGTTCAAACAGGGCTTCCTGAAGCTGTAAGCTGTTTATGGTTGCCTTTAACGCAGCAGACCACACTGAGGATTTCTCGGTGTGGTCTTTTTTTATGGGATGAGGGCTGAAAGGAGGTGATGCCGATGATGTTTATAGAATCTGACGAAAGGAGGGTGTTCATTATGGAAACGCACAGCAATATGAATGCGGAGGATGGCTAAATGGCGAAAAAGTTAGATGCCGATCGCATTGAGCAGGCTCGTCAGAAAAGCCAGACGGCTGACCGCCGCGAGGAGGAAAAGCGCCGCATTCAGGATACCATAGCGAAAAACCGTAGCGGTGAGCGCAAAGGTCATGTTATTATGCCGGAGCGGAAAATGTATGCGTATCAGGAAGCTCCGAAGGTGCGTGTTGCCGCATACTGCCGTGTCAGCACAGCGGAGGAGGCACAGGTCGGTAGCTTCGAGATGCAAATACAGCATTTCAAGTCGGTTATAGAGAACAATCCAACATACGAGCTCGTAAAAATCTATACTGACGAGGGTATTTCCGGCACTTCACTGAACAAACGCAAGGGCTTTCAGACCATGATTGACGACGCCATGAACGGTAAGATTGACCTTATCCTGACGAAAAGCATCAGCCGCTTCGGACGAAACATCGTTGATATTTTGACCACGCTCCGCAGTCTCAGCGATTTAGACCCGCCAGTGGCTGTAAACTTTGAGTCAGAGGGCATCTTCTCCAGCGACGGTAAAAACAAACTGATTATTTCCATCCTGTCGGCGCTGGCAGAACTGGAGAGCCAGCAAAAAAGCATTGCAATCAAAGAGGGCATCCGCTATCGAATGCAGGAAGGGTTGTACAAATTCCCTGTGAAAAACCTCATCGGGTACTATCGGGACTACAGCGGCATGGTAAAAATCGAGCCAGCCGAGGCAGAAATCGTGAAATACATCTTTGATAGTTTCCTTGAGGGCGCGTCTCCGCAGGAAATTGCGGAATCCCTCACACAGCAGAGCATACGCTCGCCAATGGGTATGGCGGCATGGCGGAAAGCAACGATTCGCAGTATCCTCGCCAATGAGAAGTATTGCGGCGATGTTCTGTACCAGAAAACCTATTCCAAGGACTATCTGACGCACAAAACCGTGAAGAACAAGGATGTTCTCCCACAATGGTTCTGGGAGAATAATCACCCGGCTATCATCAAGCGCGAGAATTGGGCGAAAGCCCAGGAGCTGCTTGCCGCCGGTAAATGGAGTAAGCGTACCAATAAGCTGCAGGCCATGAAGCAGAAATTCACTGTGGCGAAGGTGAAATCCGGCGCTTTACGCGGTTATTTCCTTATGGATATGAATTGGACGCCCGACGAGCGTGAGCAGTTCATCAACATTATCAAAAGCATAAATGAGCTTGGCGACAGCCAAGAAGAAAAGGAGTAATATTATGGCTATCAATTTTTCCACCATCAATCTGGAGGTAATCGACATCTCTACCAATGCAACGCCGGATATCTACATCAATCAGAACGGCATCACCTTCAGCAAGCGTGTCCTTGAGGATCTGAACTATCCGCAGATGGTGCAGTACTGTAACGACGCAGAGCACAAGGTTTTTGCCATCCGCGTTTGCAAGAGCAATGAAGCAAAGGCTGTCTCGTTCTCAAAGGCGCGTAACGAGCAGAACGGCACTCTTAGCTGCGGCAACAAGAATCTCCACGATATCCTTGTTCTGTTCATCCCTGACTACCAGCCGAAAAAGCGTTATAAGGTGACGGGCGAATTTGATGCCGAAAACCGTGTGATCTACTACGATATGACCACGGCGGAGGTGTCGGAGTTCCGCGCTCCCAAGGAGTAAAATGCTGCCGCATCGGTGGTGTTGTGCCGCTGGTGCGGTTTACCTTTAAACGCAAAAAAGCAGCTATGTAGGAGCGTAATTGCTCTTACATAGCTGCTTTCCTGTTTGCCCCGCTTGAAGCTGTCACTCAAGTATTTTTGTTAAATCCCTGTGTGAACGCCCCTAACATCGGCCCGTTTTTGTCTGAGCTCTCTTTTAATATGGGATGAGACGGCTCGGAACCCCGTCAGCCCTCGGCGGTTCCCGTGACGACATTGGTAAGATACTTCCAGGAGCCGTCGGGCTGGAGTTGGATGGTCGTTGTGCAGCTCCACTGAAATTCGTCGGTAGTTCCGATATACCAGCTGCTGTCCAATTCAAGGAGGTCGCCCTCCAGCCGCACGCCGGTCACCTCGCCGACCTTGTCGAACCCGCCGAACCCGCCGGGAAAGAAGTAGGCGCCGCTCTCCGCGTCGTACTTTTCTCCCGCCGCGGCACGGATGTCGTCGGCGCCGAGGTTAAAGTACCGCCCGATGGTCTCCTCCACAAGATCGGCCGGGAAATTGTAATTTTCCGAGGCGGCATACAGCGCATTCTGCCACCCGGTGCGGTCGCCGTCATGCGCGCGCTGGTAATCGAGGCTCCAGCAGCTATTGAACATGAGCTCCAGCGCCGACTCGTCGACGATCTCCGGACAGCCGTCCGTAAAGTCGTAACGCTGCGGGCTGTAAAAGGTCCATGCGGCGAGATAGGTTTCGTAACAGTCCTCGGCGTCGAGCGAGATCGTGACGGTCGGGACGCTCTCGGACGGCGTGCTGTCGGACGGCGGCGTGCTTTCGGGGGAGCTTTCGGCAGCGGCGGGCTGAGCATCCGAACTTTGAGCAGCCACGCTTGAGGACGAAGCGGTTTCGCCTGAGGAAGAGGGGAGATCGGCGCCGCATGCGGAAAACGCGGCGGCGCTCAGAACCATGGACAGCGCCAGACAGAGTGCCTTTGACCATATGGGATTTCTAAGGCCGTTATTGTCGGCCGTGCGTCTTTCCATCATCGTTACCCTCCTGACATTCAATCGTGGAATTCATCCTCAGAATACAGGAATCCGCGCCAAAATACAAGATGCCGCAAAAAGAATCTTATGGGGTCTTTCGGAACCTCCGGCGCCCGCCGACGGGGATTGCCGAATCGCGGCTGTGGCCGAGGATGCCGCGAATTTGTCGGGCCGGGTCTCTCCGGAATCCGGCGGATCCATCTCCGCCTTGAACAAAGAAAGCGGAAGGAGAGGGACCCTTGCGCGCAAGCCCTTTCGTTTCTCCGAGGTCGCGCCAAGCTGTCTATGAAAAGAAAGAGCCTTTTCGCGCGGACCCTTTCGTTTGCGCGCTTTTTCTGATATACTTTGTTCGGAGTATTTTTATTTATAGGGGAACGGGGCGATGAACGGATGAGAAAGCTTGCGACGAGATTGACGGTGATTGCCGCGTTGTCGTCGGTGGTTTCCGCCTGTGTCGGGCTGTTTTTTACGGACGCCGGAACGGAGAGAATCGTTGAAAATATATATGGACAGCAGGTTGTCCTCTACGGCAGCGGCATCTACGCCGACAATTCCCTGATGAAAGTCGGGGCGACAAAGGGAATGGATCTCGTTGTCCTGCTTGCCGGGCTGATGCTTCTCGCCGTGCTCCTGTTCCTCCGCGGCAAAAAAGCGGGGATGCTTCTTCAGGCCGGGCTGTTGTCGATCCTCCTGTATGCGTCCGTCTGCCTGATCATGGGCGTGACGATGAACAGATTGTTTCTCTTATACGTCCTGCAATTCGGGAGCTCCCTGTTCGCTTTTCTCCTATCTTTACAGGCTGTTTCGGCGGCGGAGGTCTATCAAGAAAGCCTCTATGAAAAACATCTGGTCGGGACGGGGATCTTTCTGATCGCCGGCGGCTGTTCCACCCTCATATGGCTGACGTTTCTTCTGCCGGCCGCCATCACGGGCCGGCCGATGGAGACCATCGAGATCTACACGACGGAACCTGCCTTTGCGATCGATCTGGCCGTGATCCTGCCTTCCGCGCTGTTCAGCGGCATCATGCTGTTAAAAAAAGAGAGAATCGGCTATAAGGCGGCCCCCGTTTTGCTCACGCTGCTGGCCGGCGTCGGCGTCTGCGTGATTTTCCAGACCGTTTTTCAAAGATCGCTGGGCGTGATTCTCTCCACCGGTCAGATGATCGGCCTTGTCGGTTCATTTGTCGTTCTCGGCGCGATCGCTGCGGCTTTGAATCTCCGCCTGCTGAAAAACGCCGGATCGGTCTCATAGCCCCGGATTCCGCCTGCTTTCCGGATGAATTTGCCTGTTCCCGCGCCCTCGGGAACGGGCTTTTTTCTTAAAAAAGGGCTCAAGGCGAAAAAGAGGGAAACCGTCCGGAGAATTCATGCGGCGGCAAGTCCGATTTTTTTGTTCCGGGCTTGTTATTTTTTCAATGTCATTATAAAATGGAAAAGAAAAGGGAAATCCGTCGTTTCCGGAGGCCGCGATCCGCCGGAACATTCCTGCGGAAGCGGGCGTTTTGTGAGCTTCGGCGGGAAGGGGAGCACCCTCTCCGTGCGAAAGGGATTTTATGGCGGTTTCCTCGTTTGCCGGAGGCTCCGACAGGGGCGCTCTCTTCGCGCGAGGAAATTTTTCTCCTTCGGAATCCGGCGGCGGCTTCGGCGGCGCGCATCCCTGCGGCAGAAGTTCTTCTTCATGGAAAAGACAGACAGGAAAGGCGGATACAGATGAGACGAAAAGACAGAGAGATCACGGAACCGGACAGGATCGACGCGGTCGTCCGCTCCTGCGACTGCTGCCGGGTCGGATTTGCGGATGAGGGGGCGGCCTATATCGTGCCCCTCAATTTCGGCTTTTCCGCGGCCGGCGGCGAACGAATCTTCTATTTTCACGGCGCGGCGGAGGGCAAGAAAATGGACCTGATCCGGAAAAACCCGGAGGTCGGGTTTGAGCTGGATACCGGGCACGGGCTCACCCTCGCCGAAAAGGGCTGCGGCTGTTCCTTCCGGTTTCAGAGCGTGATCGGCAGGGGAAGGGCCGCGGTCGTGGAGGAGCCGGAGGAAAAGCTCTCGGCGCTGCGGATTCTTATGGAACATTACAGCGGCAGGACGGATTGGAGCTTCGACGAAAACATCCTTTGCGGCACCGCCGTCTGGAAGCTTACGGTGGAGGAGATCTCCTGTAAGAAACACGACTGACGGGCGCTTGTCTCCCATCGTGTCTCCGCCGCCATAAGGACGTATCTTAGGGGAGGAAAAGGGCAACCCGGAACATATATCCTGCCGAGCTCTTTGGAAAGCGGCGGATGCGGCCGTCTCCTGCGGCGGGCATACGAGCGTTAGGCATTATTATTGATAAAGAAGACGGGTTTTCAGAAGCCCGACGGAGATTCTCATGAAAAAAGTAAAAATTACCGTGCTCAAAAAAGAATTCGACTCCGTGCTCGCGGAGGAATATCTGACGGACGGAAAGGCGGCCGGAGCTTGCCCGCTTCTGAACGTGGGCGACATGTTTCTCTATAAAGGCGGCGCGGAGATGCCGGCGGGATTTTGCCCATGGGCGTGGATCGACATCTATCATGGGGTAAGCGCGCTGTCCGCGGGGGCCTCCTTTGCGCCGTGGAACAACCGGGACGGGGAACAGATTCTTTGCTGCACCGACGGCATCCGGCGGGTCGTCTTTCGCGTGGAAGCGCTCGAAGAATGAGCGGGCCCGAGCCGGATACGGCGATCGGCCGGCTGTTTAAGAAAGGGGAAGAAACATGAAACGGGTTTTCTTGTTACTGATGGCGGCGGCGGTTCTCGCGGCTTTCTCCGGCTGCGGCGGCTCCCCGGACGTGAATTCGGAGGCAAATCTCTCCGAAGAAAGCTCCGGCCCGGATGCGGAGACCGAGGCGGAACTGACGCAGGTGCTCGACGATTTTCGTGTCTATTACGGCGGCTTTTACGAAAAGGCCGCGGCTTCCTCCGACGAGGAATTTTACGGAGGCCCTGGACTTCTGCTCGTCACGCGGGAGGATGAGGCCGACACGGTGCAGTTTCTGGAGGAACAGGCGCAGGAATCCGGGGATGGGGAACTGCCCTCCCTCTGCGGCGAGCTGGCCGCGACCTATGAGGAGATTCACGACTTTCCCGCCGATACCAAACAGGAGGAGTATATCGATTTCTGCGAGCGTCTCTACGCGCAGATGGAGCGGCTCGCCGGCTATCTCGACGAGAGCATGCCGGAGGGAGTGCTGCCCATGCCGGAACTGGAGCCCGTATCCGCCGCGGAATCTGCCGCGGAGTCGGTTCCGGAATCCGCAAACGCTTCGGCGGCCGGCTCCGGGGAGACCATCCCCAACAGCCGCTGGGATTCCGACGACGGCTACACGCTGATCTTTTATCATGGGCAGGTCTATCTCGGCACGACGTTCGAGAGCGACGAGACCATCCTCTCAGGGGGGCAGGCCGCGACCTATGAGATTCAGGACGGCGCCATCCGCTTTCAGGCGGTGGGCGATCCGCGCACGGCCGTCTTCAGTTACGACGGCAGCACGATGACGGACACGAACGGCGAGATGTTTGACGACGGTTCCGCATTTACGGAAAGTTATGGACTCACTTGAAAAGACAGGCGCCCGGAGAAGATTCGGGCGCTTTTTGTCGGTTTTGTGAGGGACAAAGGAAAAGGCCGGAAATCTAAAAATAAAAATTTTGAAGCTTTTTAACGGAAAAATTTCATCCTGAAAATCTGAAAAGAAAGAAATTTCCTGTGATTTCCGCCGGAAAAAAGAACGAAGGGAAGGCTTTGGAATCGGATTTATCCGGGATTTCCCTATTTTCCGCGATGGCAGATATTGCATTTGAAGCGCCGGAAAAAAGATGCTATGCTGACAGCAGCATTCGCGATGCAATCTTTTTTACGGGAGGTATAAATATGTTCTGCTTTGGAAATTACAGCGCCTGTGGGAACTGCAGCGACCTTTGGCAGCTTCTTTGCTCCTATTTTGGTTGTTGCTGCGGCGGCTGCTGAAAGAACAGACATCCCATCCGTCCCATGACGGAATACAAAACAACCGGCTGGTCTGAATCAGGTCAGCCGGTTGCTGTTCATCACCCGAAATTTGAACCACGGGTCTGCGGCGCCCATTGAGCGGCGGCGCAGTTCCGTCGGTAAAGAAAGGATCCTTACGATGAAAAAAATTCTGGCGGCGTGTCTCGCGCTGTTTTTGCTTCTGGCCAGTGTGATCCCGGCGATGGCGGCGACGGGGACCACCTATACCGTCGTGTCGGGCGACACCATGTGGAAGATCGCGGTAAAATATCAGGTGGGCTGCAGCGAGCTGATCGCCGCAAACACCCAAATTAAAAACGCCAACCTGATCTACCCCGGAGACGTATTGACGATTCCGGAGACCGACACGGCGGTGCGCGCCTATGAAAAAGAGGTCATCCGTCTCGTCAACGAGATCCGCGCGGAAAACGGACTGAGCGCGCTGACCGAGAACTGGGAACTTTCCCGCGTGGCCCGTTACAAGTCTCAGGATATGCATGATCTCGGATATTTCTCTCATACGAGCCCGACCTACGGCTCTCCGTTTGAGATGATGAAGGCGTTCGGCCTCACCTACCGGACCGCCGGCGAGAACATCGCCATGGGCTATGCGACACCGCAGGCGGTTGTCAACGCATGGATGAATTCCGCCGGCCACCGCGCAAATATCCTCAACGCCTCCTATACGCAGATCGGCGTCGGATATGTCGCCGACGGCAACTACTGGACCCAGCAGTTTATCGGCTGAACCTGAAATTCTAAAAAACGGCATGAGCATCGGACGCTTTTTCCGGGAAAGACTGTTTTCCCTAAAGCTCCGGCGCGCCGCCGCTTTTGGGGAAAACAGATCCCTGAATAAAAAAGCTGAGACAACGGAAAAATCCGCCGTCCCAGCTTTTTCTTTTTACGTTTTTATGCATCCGCAGCCGGCCGGAGGTTATGTCTTCCGGCCATACGGGAGAGGGCGCCTGCCGCTTGAAAATACGGGCTCTTACAGGGCCTCGTACTGCGCGCGGATGGCCCGGAGAAACTCGGCGGTATCCACACAGCGGACGTCGTCCCCCTCGCTGATCTCCGCAAGGTCCTTCGTCATGACGCCGCTCTCAATCGTCGCAAGCGCGGCGGCTTCGAGCTTTTTGGCAAACGTGCAGAGCGCCGCGTTGCCGTCGAGCTCACCCCGTTTATTGAGCGCACCCGTCCAAGCAAAGATCGTGGCAATGGGGTTTGTCGAGGTGCTCTCACCCTGAAGGTAGCGGTGGTAGTGGCGGGTGACGGTGCCGTGCGCGGCCTCGTACTCAAAATTGCCATCCGGGCTCACAAGGCAGCTCGTCATCATCGCGAGCGACCCGAAAGCGGTGGAGATCATATCGCTCATCACGTCGCCGTCGTAGTTCTTGAGCGCCCAGACAAAACCGCCTTCGCTGCGGACCACGCGCGCCACGGCGTCGTCAATCAGGGTATAGAAATAGGTGATGCCGGCCTTTTTAAATTTTTCTTTGTATTCTTCCTCATAAATCTTCTGGAAAAGGAGCTTGAAGGTCTGATCGTACTGTTTGGAGATCGTGTCCTTGGTCGAGAACCAGAGGTCCTGCCCAACCGAGAGGGCATATTCACAGCAGGCCCGCGCGAAAGAGCAGATCGAGCTGTCCTTGTTGTAGGTGCCCTGAAGGACGCCGGGGCATTCGTAGTCGTAGATCGTCTGGCGCACTTCGGGGCCGCCGTCCGCGGGCGTGAAGAGCAGCTCCGCCTTTCCGGGGCCGGGGACGCGGTATTCGGTCGCCTTATAGACGTCGGCATAGGCGTGGCGGGCCACGGTGATGGGCTTTTTCCATGTGCGGATATAGGGCTTGATCCGGCTCGTGAGGATGGCGGCGCGAAAGACGGTGCCGTCGAGCGCGGCACGGATTGTGCCGTTGGGGCTCGGCCACATCTTCTTGAGGCCGAATTCCTCCACGCGCTGGGCGTTGGGCGTGATGGTCGCGCACTTGACGCCGACATGGTATTTCTTGATGGCCTCGGCCGCATCCACGGTGATTTGGTCGTCGGTCTCATCCCGTTTCTGGATGCCGAGGTCGTAATATTCGGTATTGAGCGCCACATAGGGCTCGAGCAGTTCTTCCTTGATCATTTTCCAGATCACGCGGGTCATCTCGTCCCCGTCGATCTCCACAATCGGGTTCATCCGGATCTTGTCCATGTTTGCGGTTCCTTCCTTGTCTTGTTATTCTGAGGAGTGCGGGCGTCTATCCGCCGGAGCGGAACAATACGGTTCGTTATTTTAATTCTTTTTTCTGCGCGGCGTAGAAATTCATCAGGCAGCCGTCGAGCAGAATCTGTCGCTCGTCGTCCGTCAGCGCGGCGATGTGCAGCGCGACGGGCACAGTCTTTTCCGGTGTGACGATCATAGCCGGGAACTCCGCGGCGCCCGCGGCGAGCAGACTCCGCACGCCGGGGATGAACAGAAAATCGCCCGGCTGATAGTCAAAAGGCACGTTCCTCTCAATGGTGAAGGGCAGCATGCCCCAGTTGATGCAGTTGGAGCGGTAACGCTTGGTGGCGTATTCGTAGCAGAGATTGGCGCAGCCGCCGAGCACCTTCTGGCAGGAGGCGGCCTGTTCCCTTGCGGAACCGTCGCCGGGCTTCGTGCAGAAGACGGCGGAGCCGACCTGCGTTTTTTCGAGGAGATCGGGGTCCGCGCCGGCGCGTTTGAGCACGTCCCGCAGGCCCTCCGGAGCGTGACCGGCGGCGCGGGCGGCCTCCTTCTCCCGGATCGCCTTGGCCCGGCCCACATAGGCGGGGTCGCGGCGGGAGAGGGTGAATTCGGCGAGCCGGAGCGGATTGGAACGGTAGCTGGAGGTCTCGCCGGAGGGGATCAGCTCGTCGGTCGTCGTGACCTCGTCGTGGATGACGCTTGCGAGTTCGATCAGCAGGTTTTCGCCGAGCGGCGGGAATTTCGGCCATTCTGTGATGTTGGGGCCGTATTTAAGCTCCGTCTCCGGATGAGGATTTCCCCAGCCGAAGTAGACCCGTTTTTGATAGACACCGGAATCAAAGGAGAGCGCGTGCGGGGCCGGCGGCGTATAATCCACTTCCGCGGCGGAGGTGAGCATGCCGTGGTTCCGGGTGGTGGCGGCGATGCTGCGGGCGTCCATGAGCATGACGGCGGAGAGCTGGCCCTCGCCCGGTTTGGAACCCTCGCGGTTCGGGAAGTTGCGGGTGGTGTGGCGGATGGAGAGGCCGTTGTTGGCGGGCACGTCTCCGGCACCGAAGCACGGCCCACAGAAACAGGGCTTAAAGAGCGCGCCGCTCTCGAGGAGCCGCTGCTGGATGCCGTCCTTGAGCAATTCCAGATTGACCGGCATGCTGGAGGGATAGACGGAGAGCGAAAAACCGCCGTCGCCGGTGCTTTGCCCTTCAAGAATGGCGGCGGCCTCGGCGATGTTGTCATACATGCCGCCGGAGCAGCCCGCGATCTCGCCCTGATCGACCCAGAGCCGGCCGCCCCGGATCTTTTCGGTCAGGTGAAGCGCGGCTTTTCCGCCGAGCTGTTCCTGTGCGCGCTTCTCGACGGCGCGCAGGATGTCGCCGGGGTTTTCGATCAACTCCCGGAGCGTCACGGCCTCGGAGGGATGGAACGGCAGGGCCGCCATCGGCTCGATGGTGGAGAGGTCGATTTCAATCATGGCGTCGTAATAAGCGCCTTCCGCAGGGGCAAGGGCCCGATATTCCCCGGCGCGTCCGTGGACGGTCAGATATTCCTCCACGGCGCCGTCGGTCGCCCAGATCGAGCTTAAACAGGCGGTCTCCGTCGTCATCACGTCGATGCCAATGCGAAAATCCATCGGCAGCTTCGCGATGCCCGGGCCGGCAAATTCGAGAATACGGTTTTTTGCGAAGCCGTTTTTATAGACGGCGCCGCAGAGAGCGACGGCCACGTCCTGCGGCCCGACCCCATGGCCCGGTGCGCCCGTCAGATAGACGAGCACCACCTGCGGCGCGGATACGTCGTAGGTATTTTCCAAAAGCTGTTTGACGAGCTCAGGGCCGCCTTCGCCGACGCCGAGCGTACCCAGCGCGCCGAAGCGGGTGTGGCTGTCGGAGCCGAGGATCATCTTCCCGCAGCCGGCGAGCATTTCGCGGGCGTACTGGTGAATGACCGCAAGATTCGCCGGCACATAGATGCCGCCGAATTTCTGCGCCGCCGAGAGGCCGAAGACATGGTCGTCCTCGTTGATCGTGCCGCCCACCGCGCAGAGGCTATTGTGGCAGTTCGTCAGCACATAGGGGATGGGGAACCGCTTGAGCCCGCTCGCCTTCGCGGTCTGGATGATGCCCACATAGGTGATGTCGTGGGAGATCAGGCTGTCGAAGCGGATCCGCAGAGTGTCCCCGCCGCCGGAACGGTCGTGTCCGCGCAGAATAGAATAGGCGATGGTCTTTTCCCGCGCGGGAAGATCCGCCGCGGAAACTGCGGCCACAGCGGCTTCAGCCGGCGCCCCGTTTCGCCAATAAACGCCTTTGTCGTGTAATGTGATCATATCGCCCTCCGAAGATCTGTAAAAAATTGCGTTTGCTTTCGTTCTTGTTTTATCATCGGCCGCCGTAGGCAAACGCCGCGGACAGGCCATAAAATAACAGAATGCCGACCGTTTTACAGCTGTATCATCGACCGCCGCCGATGGGCCGCTTAAGATCCCTGGCATAGGGCCGTCCCGCGTTTCCTGTGGTTATTTTACCATGGGGCCCGCCGGATGAACAGCCGAATTTTACCCGGCGTTTTCCAATAAATAAAATGACGGCAGAACGGCCGCCCTATAAGTATTATACCATATGAATTGGAACTGGCAAGAGAAATGCATCCGCCGGAGACAGAATTTTCACATTGTTGGTGAAAACAGAAAAAAGACGGGGGTATTTGTATAAATTTGCAAAAATAAAAATGGGACTTGCAAATTTCATGAATATCGGGTACAATAGCAATCAATTCCAGAAATGGGAACACGAAAATAAAACGATTGGAGGGCGCGTTACCATGATATATGACACGGACTTGCCGGTGGCCTATGCCGCAAGAATTGCCGACAGTGTGCGCGAGAAATACACAATAGACAAAAAGCTGGTCACCGAGGAGGGTGTCAAGCGCGGCCTTCGGAACGCCGACGGCACGGGCGTGCTGGCGGGCATCACCCGGATCGGCAGCGTGATGGGCTACTATGTGGAAGACGAGATGCGCGTGCCGATGGAGGGCAAACTCTATTACCGTGGCATCGATGTGGAGGATATTGTGGCCTCCAACCGGAAAAACAGCGTCTTTGGATATGAAGAGGTGGCCTACCTGCTGCTGATGGGCGAGCTGCCGACGGCCCGGGAGCTTCTGGATTTCGACGAAGTGCTCTCCAAGGCGCGCGTTCTGCCGGCGAATTTTACCGAGGACATCATCATGAGGGCGCCCAGCGCCAACATCATGAATAAGCTCGCAAGCTGTGTGCTGGCCCTTTATACATACGATCCCAACCCCGAGGACAATTCGCTGGAAAACATGCTTCGCACCTCCATCGAGCTGATCGGGCGTCTGCCGGTGCTCGTCGCCAATTCCTATGCGGTGATGCGCCATCATTATCAGGAAAAATCCCTTTATATCCATCAGCCCAAGGAAAATCTCTCGCTCGCGGAGAATTTCCTGCGCATGGTGCGCCCGGATAAACAATATACCGACGAAGAGGCAAAGCTCCTCGATACGATGCTGGTGCTCCATGCCGAGCACGGCGGCGGCAACAACTCCGCCTTTGTCTGCCGGGCGCTCTCGAGCTCCGGGACGGATACATACAGCGCGATCGCGGGCGCGCTCGGCTCGCTCAAAGGGCCTCTGCACGGCGGCGCCAACGCGAAGGTTATCGAGATGTTTCATTACATCAAGGAGAACGTATCCGACCCCACCGACGACGGTATGATGCGGGATTATCTCGGCAAGATCCTCGACGGAGAGGCGGGCGACCGTTCCGGAAAGATCTACGGCATCGGCCACGCGGTCTATACGGTCTCCGACCCCAGAGCAAAGCTCATCAAGAAATTCGCGCGCGAGGTGGCGGAGAAAAAGGGCATCGATACCCGCGACCTCGACATCATGGAGACCGTGGAGCGCACAGCGGTTCCGCTCATTATGGAGCGCAAGAATCAGGAGATTCCGATGTGCGCCAACGTGGATCTCTATTCCGGCCTTGTCTACGGGATCCTCGGTATCCCGCAGGAGCTCTATACGCCGCTGTTTGCGGTTTCCCGCATTTCCGGCTGGTGCGCCCACCGGATCGAAGAAGCCATGACGGGCGGCAGAATCATGCGCCCGGCCTACCGCGCCTATGTGAAGCGGGTTCCCTATGTGGAGATGAACGAGCGGGAATAAACAGGAAAAAAATTCGCCCGGGATGGAGAACACCCCGGGCATTTTTTATATCGCGCAGGAAGAGCCGGCCGTTTTCGGATTTCCTATAAAACGATCCGACAAAAAGAGCGCGCCGGTTCTTTTATAGATGGGGGGGAATGCCTTTGCGGAACCTGTGGATTTTATTCTTTTACCGGAAAAGAAATCAAAAATGACGCCCGCATCCTCACTCCGGGATGCGGGCGCAGTCCTTGCTTTTTTAAAGACGGTTCAGACGATTTTGGCCGGAACGGGGCCGTCTTTTTCTTCGTAGTTCCAACGGATGCAGACCGGGTTTTTCTGAAATTTTCCGGAGTCGGGCTTGCTCTCCTGAGGTTTTTGGTTCCCGCTCTCGGCTTCCAGCAGTTCCTTGACCGCTTCCCGGATCGCTTCTTCACGGACAGAATCTGACACGGCAATTCTCCTTTCCATGTGCTTTTCCTCCCGCGCCTTTATTGTATCGCCTCCCGGAATCTTTACAAGGAAAACGGCCGCATCCGGCAAATTCAGAATGAAATCCGGCAGAAACGGAACAACGCGTCCGTTTTGAGCATGCTCAAAACGGACGCCTCCGCCGCGGGAGGGAAAAGGTCAGCAAGAAAGGAAACGCATTTCGATGGACAAACGCTTTATAAATAGATACAATAAAAACAGAATTCGACCGTTAAAAAGACAGCCGGGTTCGACGGGGCGATACGGAGACCGAAAGGTTCTGATGGAATGCGGTGAGATTCCGCAGCTGTAGCCACAACTGTAAACGCGGACGAAGGAAACAAGGCGTTTTGTCGGCCCGGCATTTTGTCGGTTCGACATAGCCGGCCACTGCCGAAAGGCGGGAAGGCGTTTCCGGAGGAAGAGGCGTGAGCCAGGAAACTTGCCGTACCCGCCCGCGCCGTGCGCCTCCGGGTCAAGGGGAGGCGCCGCGCAGAGATTCCGGGACGCAGCCATGGCGGAAACGGCCGCGGGAATGACAAAAACGAACGGGCAGCCTTGCCGGGCGCGCCCGTTTCCTTCATATTGGAGAAGCAGCCTTGACGGGCTGCTTTTTTTCTTTTTGAAAGAGGGGAAAAAGGCTTTGAAATCACGAAATCCGGATTTATTCTGGTCCCCCGGCGACTCCGTGACGGAGAAGGACCGCGAGGTTTTGCAGCCTCTTTTGGAGGCCTATCAGGAATTGGGCCGGACACCGACCCGGCATGAGGTCGGCGGACTTTCGCGGATCAAAGCCCGCTTCCGGATCTGGGAACATGCGGTCCTCGCCGCCGGACTGCCCTCTTTAAAAGACCCCGAGCAGGTGCTTCTGCGCCGGAAGGAACATGAGGAGAAGGGACGCTATCTCCGGGAAAACTGGCCCCTTTCCCGCAATAGGAAATAGGGCGGGAAAGGTCACTTCCCGCAACAAGAAATAGAGCGGGAAAGGCTACTTCCCGCAACAGGAAATAAAGCGGAAGAAATCCTTCCCATAAGATAAAACGGAACGAAAAAATACCTCTTGCGGCGAAAAATGGGGAGAAGAGTCCCTCTTTCGCCGCATGGAAAAAACGGGCGAGGCCCTTTTCCTATGGCATAAAAAATTCACAGTCAACATGACGGACGGGAGCGAGCGGACATGAAAAAAATCCCTGCGCTTTGCTTGAGCATGGCGCTGATTCTGAGCACGGCCGGATGCGTGAGCGGCGCGGCGGATTCCGAAAATATGGAGGCAGAGAGCGCGGCCGCCGGAGAAACCTCCTCCGACACGATCGATGCGGAGGAGCTGCGGCCGAATGAAAACCCCTTCGATACCTCTCAGACCGGCGGCTGGCTGCTGACGGAGGAGGAAATCTCGAAGGCAAAGGCGGAAGCCGGAAACGACCTTGAAAGCCGCCCGGACGAGAACGTCTGTTACATTTCCATCGACTGTGTGACGGCGATCGACGCCGGGCTCAACGAGGAGGAGGGCTTTACCTATCTGCCTTCCGACGGCGTGATCTTCCCGGAGACGGAGGTCGCCTTCGAAGAGGGAGATACGGCCTTCGACGTCCTTGTGGCGGTGGTGCGCGCCGAAGGGATCCATATGGAATATTCCGGGGGCGCCGGCCTCGAATATATTGAGGGCATCGACAATCTCTACGAATTCGACGCCGGGGACCGTTCCGGATGGATGTTCGCGGTCAACGGCTGGTACCCGAGCTACGGCTGCGGACAATATAAAATCGAGCCGGGCGACGTGATCAGATGGAGCTATACCTGCGATCTCGGCGAGGATCTCGGCTCGGGCATGGAGAACGGAACATGACGGCAATGAAGAAGTACAATGAAACCGGGCTCGCCCGTTACCATCCGCTGGTGAGCTTCTGCTATTTTACGGCGGTGCTGGGAGGGACGCTCCTGTTTATCCATCCGCTCTTCGCGGGGATCTCGCTTCTTTGCGCCGTGACGTATGCCTGCCTTCTGAACGGAAAAAACGGCGCGAAGCTGAGCCTGCTTATGGGGCTGCCGATGGCGCTGCTGATCGCGGCCGGAAATCCGCTTTTCAACCACCGCGGCGCAACCTTTCTGTTTTATCTCAGGGACAACCCCGTCACGCTGGAGGCGCTCGCCTATGGAGCCGTGATGGGAGCGATGCTGTTCGCCTCGGTCATGTGGTTCTCCTGTTACAATGTCGTCGTGACCTCGGATAAATTCCTCTATATTTTCGGAAGAATCTTCCCCACGGGCGCGCTGATTGCCAGCATGACGCTCAAATTGATCCCACAACTGCTCCAAAGGGTGAAACTCATCGCGGATACGCAGCGGACCCTCGGCCTCGACTGGAAGAGCGGCTCGCTGATACGGCGGATCCGTTCCGGCGCGCGCATTCTGTCGATCCTTGTCGGCTGGGCGCTGGAAGAGGCGGTCGTCACGGCCGATTCGATGAACGCGCGCGGCTACGGCAGTCACCGGCGGAGCAACTTCTCCGTGTTTATTTTCAGCAAGCGCGACCGCGGGCTGCTGCTGTGTATTCTGGGAATGATGCTCTGCGAGGCGGCGGCCTATCTGCGCGGCACCGGCACGCTGATCTTTTATCCGACCATCCTGCCGATGGCGTCGGGCATCCCCGATCTTCTTTTTTACGCCGCCTTCCTCGCGCTGGGACTCGTGCCCATCATCCTTCAGATTCGGGAGAACAGAAGATGGAACTTCTTAAAGTGAACGATTACAGTTTCCGTTACAGCCTTGGCAACGAGGACGCGGTCAGGCATGTGAATTTTTCGGCGGAGGCCGGGGAATTCCTGCTGATCTGCGGGCCTTCCGGCTGCGGAAAGAGCACCCTCCTGCGCAGCATCAAACCGCAGCTTTGCCCCTATGGAGAGAAAAGCGGCGAAATTCTGTTTGAGGGCGCGGAGGTTTGTTCCCTGCCGGCGGCCGAGACCGCGGCGGAGATCGGTTTCGTCATGCAGAATCCGGACGCGCAGATCGTCACCGACAAGGTCTGGCACGAGCTCGCGTTCGGGCTCGAAAATCTCGGCGTGCCGACGCCGGCCATCCGCAGCCGGACGGCGGAGATGGCGAGCTATTTCGGCATCCACTCGTGGTTCCGGAAGGGAACGAACGAGCTCTCCGGCGGGCAGAAACAGCTTTTGAATCTTGCCTCCGTCATGCTGATGCGGCCGAAGCTCCTGATTTTGGACGAGCCCTCCAGCCAGCTCGATCCGATCGCCGCCCGCGAATTTCTGGAGAACGTGCGGAAGATCAACCTCGAATTCGGCACCGCCGTGCTCATCACGGAGCACAACCTCGAGGAGGTCTACGGCTTTGCGGACCGTGTCCTGCTGATGGAGGAAGGGGAGATCCGGGCGGAACTTCCCCCGGCGGAGATGGCGCGCTGGCTTGCCGGGCACGACCGGGAGGGCATGCGCGAGGCCCTGCCCACGCCGGCGAGGATCTATACCTCCGTGCTCAAAGGGGAATGTCCGCTCTCCGTCGTGGAGGGCCGCAGGTGGATCAGCGCCCTCGCGGAAGGAAAAAAGCTTCCGGTTTTCCCGGAAAAAGCGGAGCCGGAACGCCCGGAACAACAGGCGGTCGGCATGGACGAGATCTGGTTCCAGTATGAAAAGGGCGGCGAGCCGATCCTGCGGAACATGAGCATCGACGTGCGCTACGGCGAGATCATGGCGATGCTCGGCGGAAACGGCTCCGGCAAGACAACGGCGCTCTCGGTGCTCTGCGGAAAGAATAAGGCCGGCTCCGGAAAGATCACGATCGCCGGAAAACGGCTTGAAAAATATAAGGGGACGGAGCTTTTTGAGGAGAATCTCGGCGTTCTGCCCCAAAATCCCCAGTCGCTCTTTGTCTTTGAGACGCTGAGGCGGGATCTTGAGGAGATCTTTACCGGCACGAAGCTGCCGAAGGAGGAGATCACAGGAGCCGTCAAGGCTGTTTCGGAAAAGCTCGGCATCGCCCATCTGCTGGAACGGCACCCCTATGATCTCTCCGGCGGCGAGATGCAGAAGGCGGCGCTCGCGAAGATTCTGCTCAGAAAGCCGAGGATTCTGCTGCTCGACGAGCCGACCAAGGGCATGGACGCCCTCTCCAAAAAGAACTTCGGCACGCTGCTTCAGGCGCTCCGGGCGGAGGGGGCGGCGATCCTGATGGTCAGCCATGACGTGGAGTTCTGCGCGGTTTACGCCGACCGCTGCGCGATGTTTTTCGACGGATATATCGTCTCCGAGGGGACGCCGCACCGCTTTTTTGCCGAAAACAGCTTCTACACGACCGCCGCCAGCCGCATGACGCGCCACCTGACGCCGGGCATCGTCACCTGCAGAGAGGGGGAGGAACTATGCGCGGCCCTGTGACCGAGGTCTCCCTTTGGCTGCGGCGGAACCGGACGAAGATCATGGCGTTTCTTTTGATCGCGGTGTTTCCGGCGGCCCTCGTCCTGTTTACGCGCTACGACAATCGCCATTACGCGCTGATCTCGCTGCTGATGGTCCTTTTGGCAATGGGGCCGTTCCTGATGCTGTATGAAAGAAAACGCCCCCAGCCGCGGGAATGGATTCCTCTCGCCGTGATGGCCGCCATCGCCGCGGTGGGACGGGCCGCCTTCGCCGCGGTACCGAATTTCAAACCGGTATCGGCGATCGTCATCATCACGGCGATGGTCTTCGGCCCGGAGGCGGGATTCCTGACCGGCGCGGTGGCGGCGCTCGCCTCCAACCTCTTTTTCGGTCAGGGCCCATGGACGCCATGGCAGATGTTCTCGTGGGGGCTGATCGGCTTCCTCGCGGGCGTGCTTGCCAAAAAAGGCTGGCTGCAAAAGAAGTGGCAGCTTTTTCTCTATGCGGCGGCGACCGGTTTTTTGTACGGTTGGATCATGAATATCTGGGCCGGGATGGGCTTTCTCTATGACCTCACTTGGCAGACCTATCTGCTGCTCTGCGTGTCGAGCTTCCCGTTCGACCTGATCCACAGCGCTTCCACCGTGATCTTCCTATGGCTGCTCGCGGACTCTTGGGGCGCGAAACTCCGGAGAGTGAAATATAAATTCGGCATCCTGACCGGATAAAACACACCGCCCAGCGCCGACCATTCATTTCATCGTAAAAATAGATAAAAAATACGCCGGACAGCCGCTCTCCAAAGCAGCCGTCCGGCGTATGATTTTTAAGGGAATCTAACGGTCAGACGACGTATGCGCGGCGGCCGAAATAGTCGCCGACCGTCTTGTAGATCAACTGCTGGCCCTCCCGGTTGGGATGGATGCCGTCCGAGCAGAGCAGATCCGACGGGTTGCGCCGCATCAGGAACGGCGTGCGGATGTCGATGAGCGGCAGATTCCATTTGAGCGCGATGTCGGAGACCTGCTGGCTGAACATCTCCTGCCCGAAATAGATGCCCTTGACGGAGCCGCCGAGCCATTTAAGGATATTCTCCTTGTTGAGCCCCTTTGCGATGAAGGCAAAATACCGTTCGGGATCGATCGGCGGCAGGTTGAGCAAAAAGACCTGCGAGACCTCTTTTTTAAGGAAAGAGATCAGGGAATCGAAGGTGGAGGCGAATGTCGACAGGGGCGTGTTGGGGTCATGGGCGGCGTCCGGGTCCTCGGCAATCTCGGGCCAGCGAAAATCGGAATCGTTTCCGCCGTAGGAGACGAAGACCTCGCTGTCCTTCAGCGTCTCGGCGTTCTTTTGGGCAATTTGAAGGCCTTTGGGCAGGGTGCAGCCGAAGCGGGAGAGATTGATAATATCGAGACCCGTGGTCTCCTTAAAAAGATCCACACAGCCGTAGCCGGAATTCGTATAGCGGTTCCGCTCTTCGCTCCAGACGACCCCCTTGGCGATGGAGTCGCCGAGCACGCAGAATTTCTGTTCGGTGCGGGGCTCGAAGTCCGCGGCCTTGGCGGATTCTTTCTCGGAGCCCGCCTCTTCCTCATGAGAGATGACAGACGGATGCCCGCCGGAGGAGGAGGTCCATTCCTCCGCGAGATCGGTTCTCTCCCAAGGCAGGCCGGCGGCGTTGCTGCCGAAATGCCCGTAGCAGGAGACGCGGGAATAAAGCGGGCTGCGCAGGCCAAGCCGACGGATGATGGCGGAGGGACGCAGATCGACCGTACTCCGAATCTTTTCCAGAATCTCTTCGACCGGAAGATGCTCGCTGCAGAAGGTGTCGACCCGCAGGGAGACCGGCTGGGCGACGCCGATGGCATAACCGACCTGTACTTCGCAGCGGTCGGCATATCCGGCGGCGACGATGTTCTTCGCGAGATAGCGGGCCATGTAGGCGCCGCTGCGGTCCACCTTCGTGGGGTCCTTGCCGGAGAAGGCGCCGCCGCCGTGACGGGAGTAGCCGCCGTAGGTATCGGCGATCAGCTTGCGTCCGGTGAGGCCGGAGTCCCCGGCCGGGCCGCCGATGATGAAGCGACCGGTGGGGTTGATCAGATATTCCGTCCGCTCATCTAGCATGGATGCCGGGAGCGTCGGAAGAATGACGTGTTCGACGATATCATGGCGCAGCGTGTCCTCGTCGGTGTATTCCTCATGCTGGGAGGAGACGACGACCGTCTTGATCCGGCAGGGAACGCCGTCGCGGTATTCGACCGTCACCTGCGATTTGCCGTCCGGCAGTAGGTAGGGCAGGATGTTGTTGTGCCGCACATAGGCGAGCCGCCTCGAGAGCGCATGGGCAAGCTCGATCGGCAGCGGCATCAGGCAGTCGGTCTCCCGGCACGCGTAGCCGAACATGATGCCCTGATCGCCGGCGCCGCTGTCGAGCGGATCGCTGCGGTCCACACCCATCGCAATGTCCGGGGACTGCTCATGGAGATCCACCGTGACGTCGCAGCTTCCGGCATCAAAGCCGTGGCCGGCTTCCGTGTAGCCGATCTCCGTGATGACGCCGCGGGCGATCTGCGCATAATCCACTCTCGCCTTGGAAGTGATCTCGCCGAAGATATGGAGCTTGTCCGGGATGGCCGTGACTTCGCAGGCAACCCGGGAGTAGGGATCCTCTTTCAGGAGCTCATCCAAGATCCGGTCGGCGATCTGATCGCACACTTTGTCGGGGTGGCCTTCCGTGACGCTTTCCGAAGTGAAATAACTGATGTCTGGCATACATGTACCTCTTTCTTATAGATTGAAACCGCAGCGGCAGCCGCTGCTTGCATTTTTCGGTTTTTCGCCCTGTACCTAATCCGGGCAACTTCCCCCAATTTTCTATTATCTCCCATTTTTCCCATAGTTTCAACAACAAAAATCGGAGAAAGGGAAATCCGGCAGAAAAGGAAACCCGCCGGACGGAGACCGCCGCCTTTCTTTCCTTTTGAAAAAACGGCGCGCCCGGCCGGGATATGACAACGGTATTGATTATATCTCATCTTTCGCGGCGAGTCAAACCCCGTTTTCTCTCTTCATTCCTAAAAAATTCGGGAATCGGGCCTCTCCGAATCGGAGAAGGCAAAACCCGAAATTCTCCGGATCGGAGAACACGGCGGCAGAGAATTTTCATGCGATGAAATTTTCTTCAACAACGGTTCCGCGGACGCACTTTTTCATTAAAATCAGAAAATTTTGCATAAAGAAGAAAATATTCTGTATCCTTATACCGACAAAATCTGCGTAAACACGCGAAGAAACGGAGAGTTTCACATATCCGAAGAGCAATAATTGTGAGTTTTAAACAAAATCTTTCAACGAAATTTTGACGTGAAAAGCATTTTAGAGATTGTTTTTGCCGGCCAATAAATTTATAATATTCATGGAGGGGAGCGAACAAACCCCTCCGGTTCATGAGGAACAAAATATGTAAGGAGGAAACACAATGAAAAAGCTGCTTGCCCTGTTGCTTGCCGCTATGATGGTAATCGGTCTTAGTGCCTGCAACGGATCGGACGCCGGTGTGGATACTTCCGACATGACCGTACATGATGAAGTGACCGGAAAGGTTGTCATCTATACATCCATGTATCAGGATATCATCGACGCCCTTGAAGGGACCCTCGCCGATGTCTTCCCGAACTGCGAGATCGAATTCTTCCAGGGCGGTACCGGAACGATTCAGTCCAAGGTGACCGCGGAGCTGGAATCCGGAAAGCTCGGCTGCGACATGCTGATGGTTGCCGAGCCGGCCTACGCCCTTGAGCTCAAGGAACTGGGGCTGCTCCATCCGTACATCTCCACCGAGAAAGACAATCTTGCTTTCGACTACGACCCGGACGGCTATTGGTATCCGGTGCGCATCTCCAACATGGTTCTCGCCTACAACCCCGATATGTACAGCGAGGATGAGGTCTCCCACAGCCTGTATGACTTCGCCTTCGACGAGGGCAATACCGACCTCATCTCCATGTCGAACCCGCTGACTTCCGGCACCGCGCTCGCCTCTTCCGTCGCGCTCTATCAGGCGTACGGCAACGACTACTTTGTCGCTCTGGGCGCGCGCAACGTCGCGGTCGAGTCCGGCTCCGTCGCCCTGACGAAGCTCGAGACCGGCGAATGCAAGGAAGTCATGATCCTTGAGGAATCCGTCCTGAAGAAACGTCAGGAAGAGGATTCCCCGATCACCTGCATCTATCCGGATGACGGCACGATCTGCTGCCCGTCTCCGATCATGACGATCGAGGACGACATGAGCGCCAACGCCAACTCCGCCGCCTGCGAAGTCATCACCGACTGGTTCCTGTCAATGGACGGCCAGTCCGCGATCGTTGCCGGCTGGATGCATTCCGTCCGCTCGGATTATCCGGAGCCTCCGTACGACGCGATTCCGACCGCGGAGATCACCGCCAACCTGATGCCGGTGGACTGGGAATACTGCTACCAGCATCGGTCCGACGTCCGCACCGCGTTTGAGGATGCCGTCAAGATCCCTGAGAGCTGATTTTAGCTGATCCCGGTAAATTCGGCGGAAGGCGGCAAATCCGCCGCTTTCCGCCGAATTTTTAAAAAGCTCCGGTATGCGGATTCTCTTTTTTGGGCGCCGGGGTTTTATCCTTCGAGAAGGGGGCAATGTGTTATGGAGACAGGCGCTTCTGCGGCGCCGAAAACGGCGAAGAAATTTTATTTTGATTTCAAATGGGCGGCCATCTTTGCCATTATCATCTTTTTGACCGTCTTTGAGGTCTTCCCGCTGTTTTATCTGGTCTATCGGGCGTTCTTTCCGGAGGGCGCTTTTACGCTAAGCGAGTTCCAGAATGTATACAGCTATCCGCTCAACTGGATCGCGGTGCGCAATACGGTCATCACCGCCGGTGCCTCCATGCTTTTAGGCGTGCTCATCGCCTTTCCGCTTGCGTGGCTGGTTGGGAGAACCAACCTGTACTTCAAAAAGTTTTTCCGTACTCTGTTTGTCATGACCTATATGGTGCCGCCCTATGTCGGCGCCATGGCATGGCTCAAACTGCTCAATCCGACGGTCGGAACCCTCAATAAAATCATCGCCGCAATCTTCGGCCTATCCGAGCTGCCGTTCAACATCGAGACGATCGGCGGCATGATCTGGGTATTGACCACGTTTTATTATCCCTATGCCTTTATCACGATTTCCCGCGCTATGGAGAAGATGGACCCTTCCCTTGAGGAGGCTTCCAAAATCTCCGGCGCTTCTCCGCTTAGAACCCTCATGACGATCACGCTGCCGATGATGGCGCCTTCCGTTGTTGCGGCGGGGCTGCTGGTCTTTATCTCCGCGGCCTCCTGCTACGGCATCCCGTCCATCGTCGGCGCCGGTAAAGTGAATACCGTCACCACCCGCATCATCGACCTTGTCTATGTGGGCGGCACGCAAGGGCTTGTGGACGCCGTCACGCTCGCGGTTTTCCTGATGGTGATCGCGAACGTCGTGCTCTACCTCTCCACCTTCGTCGTGGGCCGCAAGCAATATATCACCGTCTCGGGCAAAGCCGTCCGCCCGAATATCGTAGATCTCGGAAAATGGCGCGTCCCGCTCACGATCCTTGTGATTATCTTCGCGGTCGTCGTCGTCGCGATTCCGTTCATCTCGGTGTTCGATACGTCGTTCTCGA